>Ga0080064_1001798_pt1 | contig 40472 bp, 37 predicted proteins | sample Subgrocontami54m_FD_69260 | JGI IMG/M metagenome (GOLD analysis project Ga0080064, IMG submission 69260) | Subsurface groundwater microbial communities from S. Glens Falls, New York, USA - GMW46 contaminated, 5.4 m (SPADES assembly) (version 2) ...
CGCGCCACAGGAAGCTCCCGGCCGGAATCGGCTCGAGGACCACCCGCACCGGCCAAGGGCCCGCGGCCCCCCCGCCGGCGGGCGCGCGCCCCCGGGGCCCGCGCCCCCCCCCGCCCCCCGGAGGAGGGCCGCCCTGGGGGGGCCCCCCGACCCCTTTTGGGGGAGCCGAGGCAACCAGTTCCCGCACGCTCGCGCGCCGCGCGATCAGCTCGTCCAGGCGCGCATCGATGCGAAGAATTTCCACGATTGCGATGCGCCCCCGATAGCCCTGGTAGTCGCATTGCTCGCAGCCCATTGCGCGATATAGCCGCACCGTCTCGTCGGGAGCTGCTCCGAGAAGTTCGCGTTCTTTGCGGTCCGGCGCGTAGGCATGGCGGCAGGAGTTGCACAGACGGCGCACCAGCCGCTGGCCGACGATGCCGATGATGTTTCCGGCCATCAGATCGGGCGCCACGCCGATGTCGAGCAGCCGCGGTATCGCTCCCGCCGCGGAGTGCGTGTGAAGCGTCGAGTACACCTGGTGGCCGGTCATCGCGGCACGGAAGGCCATCTGAGCGGTCTCCTCGTCGCGAATTTCGCCGACCAGAATCACGTCCGGGTCCTGGCGCATCAGGGCGCGCACGCCGTTCGCAAAATCGATCTTCGCGCCTTCGGTCACGGAGGTCTGGCGGATCAGCGGCAGCGGGTATTCCACCGGATCTTCCAGCGTCATGATGTTGACGGCCTCCGTGCTGAGCCGGTTGAGGATCGAGTACAGCGTCGTCGTCTTCCCGCTGCCCGTGGGTCCGGTCACCAGGATCATGCCCTCCGGACGCGCCATCATGCGTTCGAGCCGCTGCAGCAGCGGTGGCGGCAGACCGAGTTTTTCCAGGGGCAGGATTCCCTTGTGCCGGTCGAGAATTCGAAGCACCACGTTCTCGCCGTGCGTCGTGGGCAGGCTTGCGACCCTGAAGTCGATGATTCGACCCGAGAGCGTCGCCGAGATTCGTCCATCCTGCGGCGAACGGCTCTCGGCGATGTCCATCCGCGCCAGCACCTTGATGCGCACGGAGATGGCCGGCCAGAAGCTGGGATGCAGGCTGCGCACCGTTCGCAGCACTCCGTCGATCCGGTATCGCAGGCGCAGGCAATGCTGCTCGGGCTCGAAGTGGATATCCGAGGCGCCGCGCTCCACCGCGTCGGCGAGCAGCGCGGCGATCAGGCGCGCGACCGGATGCGCCTCTTCGCGATCTTCGTAATTCGGCGGCCGCTCGCGCGCGCCGGTCTCGATCTCGCGCAGGATGCCGTCGATCGAGCATTCACGCCCGTAGTGGCGCTCGATCGCCCGCTCGATTTCCGCGTCGCCGGCGAGGCGGGTTTCGACCACCACGTCGCCGCCCAGGTGCGCACGCAGATGATCGAGCGCCGCGAGATCGCGCACGTCCGAGAGCGCAGCGAGGAACCTGCGCGCACCTCGATCGTAGGCGAGCGGAAACACCCGATGCCGCGTCGCCAGTTCGCGCGGCAGCATTTCGAGCGCCGCCGGGTCTGCGATCACCTGAGCCAGATCCACGGCCGGCAGTCCGAGCGCCGCAGCGAGCGCGTCGCGAAGCGCCGACTCGGCGATGAAACCGAGATCGATCAACTGGCGGCCGATCCGCAACTGCGACTTCGACTGCTCGAGCAGGCCAATGCGCAGCTGATCGGCGGTGACCAGTCCTTGATCGATCAGGACCTGCCCGATCCGTCGTCCGGGGCGCGGTTCGACGCGAGCCATGATGGCACCCGGATCAGTCGCCGATTTCCTGCAGTCGCCGAAGCGCGGTTTGCGGCGCGAAGGTGGCGGCGCGGCCGCCGGCGAGTTCAAGTGCGCGCGCATAGAAATCCCGCGCTCTGGCCGGCTGTTCCAGTCGATCGAAGCTGACGGCGAGATTGAACGCGATGTCCGGATTCCCGGGATCGCCTTCCTGGGCCCGCAGGTAGGCCTGCTGCGCCTCGCCCCACCGGCTCTGGCGCGCGTACTGGTTTCCGAGCAGCAGGTACAGGGAAGGCGCGTCCGGGTTCGACGCAAGCAGGGCTTTCAGACGCGACTCGGCTCGGGCCGGATCGAGGCGCTCGGCAGCCAGTGCGATCAGTCCGGCGACCGCATGCGCGTCTCCAGGATGCGCCTGTCGCAGCGATTCCAGGTACGAGGCGGCCTGCGCGTCGCGCCGCGCGTACCGTTCGACCGCCGCCATGCCCAGAAGCGCATCGCGATTCACCGGTTCTTCATCGAGCGCCCGCCGGTAAGCAACGCGCGCCGCCGCCAGGTCACCGGATTGGAGCGCGGCATACCCCGCCTCGATCTGCGGATGGACGCGCACTGTCTGGCGCGGAGCGGGCGACACGGTTGCGGACACTTCGTGCGAAACCGTGATCGGCGTTGCCTGCGGACTCACCGGCGTTTTCGGCGAACGCGGTTCGGAGGGTCGTGACCGGTCTTCGATTTCGGCGCGCGCGCCGGAGGAAACCGTTTCTTCGGCTGGCCACGCGGCGAATGCGTCATCCGGGGGCGGGGTTCGCGGAACCGGGTCGATTCGCTCCGCTGCGATGGGCATCGGCCTGCCCGGAGGCGTTGCGGCGACGGTGCGAATCTGTTGCCAGTAATAAGCTGCGAACGCGGCTGCCGCCGCGGCGAGCAGCCCGATCGCGAATAGGAAGGGGCGTCCCTGAGCGATCCCACCCACCTGCTCGATCGCAACTGGAGCATTCGCCTGCGCAGTTCCGCCCGCAGCCAGTGTTTCGCCGGCGTTCGCCGCGACCGCGTGCAGCGGTTCCAGCGCGAGCGCCGGCGCACCCCGCGCGGCGGCGTCTTCGCCGCGAGCGTCGCGCGCATCGGCCGCGGGCTGCGGATACAGACGCGCCTCTGCGGCGGAATCCTCTCGCCCGAGTTCGCGGTTCGCCTCGCATCGCGCCTGCGCCTCTGCCCTGCGCAGGGCTTCCCGCAGCGCGCTCATCTCAGGGCGCCCCTCCCGTCGTGCGGCCGGGATTGGGTTTGAGGAAATAGTTGTCTCCAGGAAGCAAGTCGCGCACGCCCGCGTAATCCCCTTGCAGGCTCGAATCGCGGATCACCGTAGGACGCAGAAAGATCACGAGTTCGGTCTTCTGGTTGGAGTCCCGGCGCTGCGCCAGAAGCGCGCCGAAGCCGGGCAGGTGCCGGACTCCGGGAACCGCGTCTTCGACCTGGGTCATCGCGTCCTGCATCAAACCGCCCAGCATTGCGATCTGCCCGCTTTGCACCCGCAGCACCGACTCGATCTCGCGCGTCTGGATCACCGGGATCAGGCTCGAGATCGGCGGCGTCGCGCAGTTCTGCACGCCGACGCCGCAGGGATTCGCCAGCGACGGGTTCGGGTCCGCGATGTCGGCGAGCTTGCGGGAAATCGTCGGGCGAAGATTGAGCAGCACGCCGGCCGAATCGCTGATCTGCGGCACGACGCTCATGATGAATCCGACCGGGACCGAGTTCACCGTCGTGCTGAAGGTCGTCACCGCGGGGCTGTTGGCCGCGGTGGTGGTATTGGCCTGGATGGTGAAATAGACGAGGTTGTCGACGACCTTGAGAACCGCCGTCTGGTTGTTCAGCACGCTGATCTTCGGGCTGGAGAGCACGCGCACGTCGCCGAACGATTCGAGCAGGCGGATCGCGGAAGTGAAATTGAGCCCGCCCGTGGCGTAGCCGACGACGAAGGCGCCCGTGCCCACGCCGGCGGGCGTCGCCGCGGAGGACTGTTGCACCTGAAAACCCGAGCTGCCGCTTCGCAGCCGCGACCAGTCGATCCCGCGCTGGTACTGGTTGTTGAGCTGGACTTCCGCGATCGTCGCCTCGATCAGCACCTGCCGTTTCGCGTTCGACAGGACGAGGTCGAGGAACTCCTGGACTTTTTCGTGCTGGCGCGCGGTCGCCCGGACGCTCAACACGCCGGCCTCGGCGTTCGCGATCACGGATGACGATTCGCGGGTCGCCGCCTCCGATTGAGTTGCTGCAGCGGCCGTGGACGCCGGCCCGCGGTCGGTATCGCGCAGCATGTCGCGCACATTGGCGACCAGCGTGTCCCAGAATCGGTTTGCCGACTGCGTGTTGATGACCGCGGTGGAGTTGTTCTGCGCAGCGCCCGCGGTTCCGCCGCTGGCGGCCCCGCCGGTTGCCCCGCTCACCTGGGTGGCGAGATTCGCCACGCTGCGCGCATCGCGCGAAAGATTCACGTAATCGACCCGGTAGACGCGAAGGTGCGGCGTATCGCGCATGACGCTGAGCGTCTGGCCGTCCATCTCGTAGCGCAGGTCGGCCTGTTTGGCGATGCGCGCCAGGAGTTGCGGCAGCGTCTGGTCCACCGCCTTCAGCGTCACTGAGCCGCTCACGCCGGGGTGCACGTCGACGTCGAGTTCGCCGTCGCGCGCGAGCGCGAAGAGGAGTTCCTGCACAGGGACGTTTCGCACGACGACGGTGTAGGTTTCGAGCCGCGGCGCCGCAACGGGCGGCGGCAGCACCGGCGTGCCGAGGACCGGATCCGGAATCGAGGCCGGCGCACGCTCGGGTTGCGCGAACAGATGCGCCGTCCCCGGCCGCAGCGGCGCTTGGCTGCAGCCGCTCAGGACCGCGAGCAGCGCCAAGGCCAGCGCTGCCGCACCGAGCGCTCGGGCGTTCGATCGGAGCCGAAGCGAAACCATTGCCTGCATATGACCGAATCGGTTTTCCATCAACGAGGGTCACGCGCCGGACCGAATTCCGCCGGGTCGCGTTACGTCGCCGGACGATCCTCCGTTTTGCGCCGAAATGCACTTGGCGGTTGGTCGATTCGCCGCGATACGTACGTCTTGCGACCGGAAGGCGATCGCGGCGCCCGCCGGAATCGGCCGGTGCCGGCCGGGTTCAGCGAACCGGGATGGGCGCGGCCCCGGGCGTGCGCAGGAACGCCTGCCACGCCGACTCGCGCAGGGCGCTCGGACGCGCAGGCAGCGCGCCCGGGGTGCGGTCAGGCCGCGCGCTTCTTCCTCTGCGCGTCGCGCGCGTGCATCTGCGCGTACGCGCCGTGCGCAGCCGCTTCGGCATCGCCCACGTGCAGCGGCAGCCCCATGTCGACCAGCACCGATCCCAGCGCCGACAGGCACAGCATCACGTTGTCCGGCCGGCACGAGTAGCCCATCAGGCCGAAGCGCCAGATCTTGCCCGCGAGCGGTCCGAGGCCGGCACCGATCTCCAGGCCGAATTCGTTGAGCAGGGTTTTTCTCACCGCCGCCTCGTCGACGCCTTCGGGACAGCGCACCGCGTTCATCTGCGGCAACTGGTGCTTCTCCGCGACGACGAATTCGAGCCCCATCGCTTCGAGACCCGCCTTGAGCGCGACGTGGTGCCGCTGATGCCGCGCCCAGGAATTTTCCAGGCCTTCCTCGCGGATCAGGAGCAGCGCCTCGTGCAGGGCAAAGAGCGAATTGGTCGGCGCCGTGTGATGGTAGGTGCGCGTCGTCGCGCCCCAGTACCCGAGCAGCAGATTCATGTCCATGAACCAGCTGTGGATCTTGTCCTTGCGCTTTCGAACCCGTTCGACCAGGCGCTCGGAGATCGACACCGGCGACAACCCGGGCGTGCACGAAAGGCACTTCTGGCTCGCCGAATAGATGGCGTCGATTTCCCACTCCTCCACCTTGACCGGCGAGCCGCCGAGCGAAGTCACCGCATCGACGATCACGAGCGCGTCGCGTTGGTGTGCGATCTGCGTGAGCAGCTTCGCATCCGACTGGCAGCCGGTGGAGGTCTCGGCATGCACGAAGGCGACGATCTTGGCGTCTTTGTTCTTCTTCAGCGCGTCTTCCACCTTTTGCGGATCGACCGGCTCGCCCCATTTGTCCTCGACCACCACCGGAATGCCGCCGCAGCGCAGGACGTTTTCCAGCATCCGTCCGCCGAAGACGCCGTTCTGGCAGACGATCACCTTGTCGCCCGGCGCGACCAGGTTGACGAAGCAGAATTCCATCCCCACCGACCCCGGGCCGGACACCGGAAAGGTCAGCGGATTGCGCGTCTGGAAGACGTAGCGCAGCAGCGATTTCAGTTCTTCCATCATCTCGACGAATACCGGGTCGAGGTAACCGATGGCGGGCTGGCTCATCGTGGTGAGCACGCGCGGATGGATTTCCGTGGGCCCGGGTCCCATGAGGGTGCGCTGCGGGGGGTGAAACGACTGGATGCGCTTGCTCGGCGCGAAATGGCTCATGGCTTGGTTCCCCTGCTGAAACCCGAAAGGTGCGTCATCGGGGCGCGACTTCACGCGCACCGGTTTCTTGGCGCTCGCCTCGTCGAGAACCTCGACCGCGCTGATGCGCCCGCTCGTCAGTCGCTCGACCTCGCCCGCCCAGCGCGCCGGGACGTATCCGACCCGGACCCAGTGGCTGACCACCGCGCGATCGAGCTGGAACGCGCGTGCGAGATCGGCCTGGCTGCCGAAAATTTCGACCAGTCGCAGCGCGCAGTTCATTGGGCCGCAATGCTAGTCTGTCAAGATTGATTTGACAAGCGGAGGTTCCGCTGCCGGCGCCGCAGCGTCACGACGGGCCCGCAGGCGCTCAGCGCGCGGGTCCGAGCCGGCCCACCAGCGGCAGCTTGAGCGCCGGATCGAAGGGATTGACCCCGAAAGTGAGCCCGAGGAGGTTCAGTTCCAGCCCTTCCACGGGGCTCGCCGTGATCGCGAACAGCCCGCCGAGCGAAAGCTGCACCCCGCTGCCGCTCGGGGCCGACCCGAGGATCCCGTCGGCAAGATAGTCCTTGCCGATCGCGGTCGGCGGGAAGTCCACTTCCAGCTCCGGCACCGCGCGTGCGACCCAGGCCGTGAAGGTGTTCGAATTGGGCCCCGGCCACGCCGCGTACTCGTGCGCGTGCGGGTACGCGTGAGCCGCTTTCTCGATCCGCGCGATCAGTCCTGCGGCCGCGTCGCCGCGGCGCGCCGCGAGCAATTCGGGGGCGTTGCCGTACCAGCGCGCATCGGGCACGCGCTGCGATACCGAAAGCGCGCTGTCGCTCCAGCGCAGCCTCCAGCCGATCACTTCGTACACCGTGTAGGCCTCGGCCTCCGCGGGCTTGACTGCAATCCAGGTGTGCACGCCGAATCGCCCGCGCCAGCCCCAGGTCCGCGCGCCGTAGACCTGCACGATCGCCTCGCGATGCGTGGCGGGATCCGGAGCGAGCCCGACCGACGCGCGGCTCGCTGTACGCCAGTCCTGCGCGCCGGCTCCATCTCGATCGATCGCGGCGAGCGCCGTCACGCCCGCCAACAGGGCGAGGGCCCAAAACCGGAATCGACGACGCTCGCGCACCTACCCTTCGGCAAACAGGGGCTCGCGAAGTTCCCCCGCCGCGGCGAGGTCGCCCGGTGCCAGTCCCGCGAAATCGAACAGCGCGCGATCGAGCAGGTGCGAAGGACGCACATTTGCCAGCGCCCGCGTCATCGACGCGATTCGCCCGGGATGCTTGCGCTCCCAGTCGCGCAACTGCTCGCGCACCACCCTGCGCTGCAGATTGTCCTGCGAGCCGCACAGCGAGCAGGGAATGATCGGGAATCGCCTCACCTCGGCATACGCCGCCAGATCATCCTCGCGCGCGTAGGCCAGCGGCCGGATCACGACATGGCGCCCGTCGTCCGAAACGAGCTTCGCCGGCATCGCCTTCAGCTGGCCGCCGAAAAACAGGTTCAGCAGGAACGTCGCGAGGAGGTCGTCGCGATGGTGACCGAGCGCGATCTTGGTCGCGCCGAGTTCGCCCGCCACGCGGTACAGCGCGCCGCGCCGAAGGCGCGAGCACAGCGAGCAGTAGGTCTTTCCAGCCGGCACCACGCGCTTCACCACCGAGTAGGTATCCTGCTCGACGATACGGAACGGAACGCCCCGTCCCGAGAGGTAGTCGGGCAACACTCGCCCGGGAAACCCGGGTTGCTTCTGGTCGAGGTTGACCGCGATCACCTCGAAGCGGATCGGCGCGTTCTCGCGCAGCGCGAGCAAAAGATCGAGCAGCGCGTGGCTGTCCTTGCCGCCAGAGAGGCACACCATGACGCGATCACCGCCTTCGATCAGATTGAAGTCGGCGATCGCTTCGCCGACCTGGCGCCTGAGGCGCTTGGCGAGCTTGGCGGCCTCGTAGTGCGCCTTGCGCGGATCGTTCATCCGAGCGGCACCGAACGGCCGCCGTCGACCGCAAGCACGTGGCCGGTGACGAAAGGCGCGGTGGCGAGGTACAGCACCGCGCCCGCAATGTCCTCAGGTGCACCAAGCCGCGCGAGCGGGGTCGCAGCAACCACGCGTTCGCGCTCCCGCGACTCGAACTGCCCGTCCTCGGGCCAGAGGATCGCGCCCGGCGCCACCGCGTTGACGCGCACCGCCGGGGCGAGTTCGAGCGCGAGCGAGCGCGTGAGCGCGGCGAGTCCCGCTTTCGCGACGCTGTACACCGGATAGCCCTTGAGCGGCTGCTCGGCATGAATGTCCACGATGTTCACGATCGAACCGCGTGCGGCGGTCAGATGCGGTGCCGCGGCCTGCGACAGGAACATCGGCGCGCGCAGGTTGGAACCGATCAGCTCGTCCCACTGAGCGGCGCCGATCTCGCCGATCGCGGTGGCGTAGAACAACGAAGCGTTGTTGACCAGCAGGTCGAGCCGGCCGCGGCGCTCGAGCGCGGCGCCAACGAGCGTCCGGGGCGCTTGCGCCGCGAGCAGATCGGCCTTGAGACGCAGCGCGCTATTCGCGCGCAGCGCATTGAGCTCGGCTTCGAGCCTTGCGGCGTCGCCTTCTGAGCCGCGGTAGTGGATCAGGACCTCCGCCCCCGCCGCGTGCAGGCGACGCGCGATCGCGGCGCCTACGCGCCTTGCCGCGCCCGTAACCAGCGCCACTTTGCCGTGCAGAGAATCGGTCATCACGCCCGGAATTCTAGGGTAAATTCCCCGACGGTCCGCCCATGCGCCCCTCGCCACTGCCGACACCGGATGTCGACGCTCAGGATGCGAGCCACGCGCTCGCCGAGCGCATCGCCGCCGAAATCCGCGCCCACGGCGGCTGGATCTCGTTCGCCCGATACATGGAACTCGCGCTTTACGACCCGCAGTTCGGTTACTACGCGTCGGGCGCAGGACAGCTCGGCCGCGGGGGTGATTTCGTCACGGCGCCGGAGCTGTCGCCGCTTTTCGGGCGCACGCTCGCGCGCGGCATCGCCGCGCTGCTGCAACCCGGAGAAGGAATTCTCGAGTTCGGCGGCGGGAGCGGCGCGCTCGCCGCGCAGGTGTGCGATGAACTCGAAGCGCTCGGCGCCGGAACGCCGCCCTACCACCTGCTCGAGACGAGCCACGGCCTGCGCGAGCGCCAGCGCGAGCGCCTGGGCGATCGCGTGCAGTGGCTCGAGCGGATCCCCGAGCGCTTTCGCGGCGTGATGCTCGCAAACGAAGTCGTTGACGCGATGCCGGTGAACGCGCTCGCGTGGACCGCGGACGGGATCAGGGAGCGCGGCGTCTGCATCAACGAAGGGCGGCTGGCGTGGTGCGAACGCCCCGCCGCCGGCGAACCGCTCGACGCGGCGCGGGCGCTCGAGATCGCGATTCCCGATTCCGGGCGCTACGAAAGCGAACTCTCGCTCGCCGGACCCGCCTGGATCCGCGCGCTGGCCGCGAGCCTCGAACGCGGCGTCATCCTCGTCCTCGACTACGGCTTCCCGCGGCGCGAGTTCTACCATCCGCAGCGCTCGATGGGAACCTTGATGTGCCACTACCGGCATCGCGCGCACGGCGAACCGTTCTTCTACCCGGGGCTGCAGGACATCACTGCGCACGTCGACTTCAGCGCGCTCGCGCGCGCCGCGGAGGAATCGGGACTGGAGATCCTGGGGTATTCCGACCAGGCGCAGTTCCTGGTGAACTGCGGCATCACCGATCTGCTGGAAGCCTGCGACCCCTCGGAGGTGAGCCGCTACGCGCCGCTCGCGGCCTCGGCGCAGATGCTGCTGTCGCCGGCCGAAATGGGCGAACTGTTCAAGGTTCTCGCGCTGGGCCGCGGCGTCGACGCGCCGCTCCGGGGCTTCGATCACGGCGATCGCAGCCACACGCTGTAGATGCGACTCGCGCTGCTTGCATTGTTGGTTCTTGCGGCCGGCGGCGCGGCGGCCGACGAAGTAGCGCGCGCCAGGGCGCGCTGGGCCGAAAGCAAACATGGCCCGATGCTCGAGCGCATTCTGCCGCCGACCTTCGATCCGGCGCAGCTCCCCGAACCGCGCGGGCGCGGCGCGCGTCTCATGCTGCGGTATTGCGTCCAGTGCCACAACCTGCCCAACCCTGCGATGCACGACGTGAAGCGGTGGCCGTCGGTGGTCGAGCGCATGGTGCTGCGCATGCGCGGCAAGGGCAACATGGGCGTGCTGATGAAGGATCTGATGGCGGGGGTCGAGGCACCCGACGATGCCGAATACCAAACCCTGCTCGCGTATCTTTCTCGACATGCGCAGAAAGCGATCGACCCGAGGCGCTACCCGGAGCTCGTCAGGCCAGCGGGCGAAGCGTTTCGCCTGGCCTGCCAGCAATGCCATGTGCTGCCGGATCCGGCGCGCCACAGCGCGAAGGAGTGGCCGCGCGTGGTCGCGCGGATGCAGGAAAACATGGAATGGATGAATCGGGTCGTCGGCTCGACGCCGATCGCCGGCGAGCCGCAGTTGCGCGTCGAGGACATCAACGCCTTCCTCGTCCGGCGCGCAAAGCGCGCGCCCTAGACTCCCCGCTCCCGAATCCACTCCAGGATCGCGCCCGCGGCGCGTTCCCACGCCGCATCGAGCATGATCGCGTGCCCAAGACCCTCCAGCAGGCAGTACTTCGCGCCCAGCAGCCCCGCCGTGCTCTGCGCCATCGAAGGCGCGATCAGCGCATCGTGCTCCGCGCCGATCACCAGCGCCTCCACTTGCGGCATGCGCCAGAGCTGCGGCAGGCTCCAGAGGGTCATGTCCATCAGCGCGCGCTGCGATTCGCCCTGCATGCGCGCGTAGTAGCGATCGATGTGCTCGCGCTCGATGCCACCCGAGAAGAGCGCTTCGGCAAGCGCCCCGCGCGACGCGCTGTGACCCGAAGCCAGGGCGTTGATCTCGCCGAAGAATTCGGGCCGGAAAAAAGCGAGCTGCAGAGTCAAGGGCAGGAGCCCGAAGGGCGGCACCGGACAGGCGTACACCACGGCCGGCAGCGCATGCGTGGCGGACTCACGCTCCAGGTATTTCTGCGCCACCATCGCCCCCATCGAGTGGCCGATGACGATCGGGCGCTGCGGCAGGGCGCCGATCGCGAGCGCGAGATCGTCGACGTAATCGCCGAGTCCGAAGCGGTGAAGGCGTTCGCGTCCGCCACTCTGGCCGTGGCCTCGGAGCGATACCGCGTAGGCGTCGAAGCCCTGCTCCGCGAACCAGGGCAAAAAGTGCTCCGCCCAGCACCACGCGCCGACGTAGGCGCCGTGCACGAAGAGAAGCGGCGCGCGCCCGCCGCGCGAGCCGTTCACGCACGAAAGCAGCTCGAGCGGCTCCTCGCCCGCGAGGTGGCGGCGCTCGATTGCGAGCGTCACTGCGGCACCGCCATGCCGCGCGCGACTGCGGGCCGCGCGCCGATGGCGTCGAACCAGCGCTTCACGTTCGGAAAATCCCCGAGCGCGACCTGGTGCCATTCGTGCCGCGCCACCCAGGGGTAGGTCGCGATGTCCGCGATCGAGTACTCGCGCGCGAGGAACGCCGCTTCGCCCAAGCGCCGGTCAAGGACGCCGTACAGGCGCCGGGTTTCCTTTCCGTAGCGCTCCATTGCGTACGGCACGATCACTTTCGGGAAACGCAGGAAGTGGTGCGCCTGGCCGAACATCGGGCCGACGCCGCCCATCTGGAACATGAGCCACTGCAGGGCTTCGTACCTGCCGCGGGCGCTCTGCGGCAGGAATCGGCCGCACTTGTCGGCGAGGTAGACGAGGATCGCGCCCGATTCGAAGAGCGTGATCGGTTTCCCGTCGGGGCCGTCCGGGTCGGCGATTGCCGGGATCTTGCTGTTGGGGTTGACGGCGACGAACTCCGCGGCGAACTGCGCGCCCTTGCCGATGTCGACCGTGTGAACGCGATACGCGAGCGCGCACTCCTCGAGCATGATGGAGACCTTGCGGCCGTTGGGTGTGCTCCAGGTGTACAGATCGATCATTGCGCCTCGGTCGCGCTCAAAAAGGCGCGATTCCGGTTGGTCGCCGCGACGCGAAACGAGACGGCGTGCATCACTCGCCGCGCAGCGCTTCCAGCGGATCGAGCGCCGCCGCGCGGCGCGCCGGCAGCACTCCGGCCGCCAGGCCGACGCCCACCGCCACGATTTCCGCGAGCAGCGCGTACAGCCACGGCGTGTGCACCGGAAGCGCGGGCAGCGCAAGCTTGAGCAGTCCGGCGACGCCCCAGCCGAGCGCGAGTCCGCTCGCGCCGCCGATCGCGGCGAGCATCGCCGCCTCGGCGAGAAACAGCCACAGGATGCCGCGGCGCGTCGCCCCGACCGCGCGCAGCAGGCCGATCTCGCCGGTCCGCTCTGCGACCGCAATGGTGAGAATGGTGAGGATGCCGACGCCGCCCACGACGAGCGAGATCGCGCCGATCGCCGCGACGGCGAAGGTGACCGCGTTGAGCACGGTATCGAACACTTCCAGCATCTTCTGCTGCGGGGTGAGCGTGAAATCCTCCGCGCCGTGGCGCGCGACGAGAATGCGCCGCAGACCGGCCTCGACCGCGGCGAGCGGCGCGGTCGGCTCGTAGGTGACGTTGATCTCCATGAGGCTTTCGCGATTGAACATCTCGAGCGCGCGCGCCACGGGAATGAACACCGTGTCGTCGAGATCGAAGCCGAGCACCTGGCCCTTCGCCTCCATCACTCCGACGACGCGGTAGCGCTGGCCGCCGACGCGCAACCGGCTGCCGAGCGGATTGGCGCCGCCGTAGAGTTCCTTCGCGACCTTGGCGCCGAGCACCGCGAAGGCGCGCGCGGCGCGCGGATCGTCCTGCGGCAGGTACTCGCCTGCCGCAACGCGCATGCTGAAGGCGCGCGTGAAGTCCGGCCCGGTGCCATAGAGCGTGACGCGCCGCGACCTGCCGTCGTACACCACCTCGGCGTTGCCCTGAACGAGCGGATTGGCCACCTGCACGTGCGGCGCCCGCCGCAGCGCGATCGCATCCTCGATGCTCAAGGGGCGCACCGTGTTGACCGCGCCGAGCGCGGCGCCGTGCGTCTCGATGCGCCCCGGGGACGCGGTGATCAGGTTGGTGCCGAACTGCGTGAACTCGGCGACGATGAAGCGGTGCAGGCCCTCGCCGATGGAGGTGAGCAGGATCACCGCAGCGATGCCCACCGCGATGCCGAGCGCGGTCAGGAAGGTGCGCAACCGGTGCGCCGCGAGCGAGGCCGCAACGAACCGCAGGAGGTCGGAACCGCTCATCGCTTCGAGAGCGCGCGCACCGGGTCGAGGCGCGCGGCGCGCCTGGCCGGTGCAACCGAGAACAGCACCGCGGTGAGTACCGCGGTGAGCGGCGCCGCGATCACTGCCCACCACGGCGGCGTGAACGGGATGCTCGGGTACAACTGCCCGAAAACGAGCTGGCCGAGTTTGCCGGCAGCGAGGCCGAGCGCGGCGCCGCCGAGCGCGAGCAGCGCCGCCTCGGCGAAGAACATCGCGCGGATGTTGCCGCCCGTCGCGCCGAGCGCCTTCAGCAGGCCGATCTCGCCGCGCCGCTGCGTCACCGAAATCAGCATCACGTTCATGATCAGGATTCCGGCGACCGCGAGGCTGATCGCGGCGAGCCCGCCGACCGCGAGCGTGAGCGCGCGCAGGATGCGGTCGAACGTGGCGAGCACCGCGTCCTGCGTGATCACCGTCACGTCGCGCTTGCCGTCGTGCCGCTCGCGCAGGATGTCCTCGATGTCGCTTTTCGCGATCGCGATCTGCTCGCGGCTCTTCGCCTCGACCAGCACCCGGAACAGCGCCTCGGTGTTGAACAGCGCCTGCGCGGCCGCAAGCGGCACGATCACGATTTCGTCGGTATTGAATCCGAGCGACTGGCCCTGGGAGGCGAGCACGCCGACGACGCGAAAGCGCCGGTCGCCGATGCGCAGCCACTCGCCGAGCGCGCGGCGCCCCGCGAACAGTTCGTCCGCCACCTTCGCCCCGATCACGCACACCGGCTGGCTGTGGCGCGGATCGCCGGAGGGCAGGAACTGGCCTTGCGCCATCGCCATGCTGCGGATGGCCATCAGTTCGGCGGTCGAGCCGAGCACCGGGGTTTCGCGCCGGCGCGCGCCGACGTGCACGTCGCCGGCGCCGACGATCAGTGGCGCCAGTCGCCGGATGGCGTGGCTGCGCTTGAGCGCGAGCGCGTCGTCGAGCGTGAGATCGCGCGGGGTCTTGCCGATCAGCACGCCGGGCATCGCGCCGGCGGTTTCGCTGCGCCCCGGAAGCACGATCACGAGGTGCGTGCCGAGCGAGCCGAACTGGTTGACGACGTACAGCCGCGCGCCCTCGCCGATCGAACTCACCGCGACGACCGCCGCGACGCCGATGCTCATCGCAAGCAGGATGAGCAGCGTCCGTCCGGGGGATCCGCGGACCACCCGCCAGGCGAATTCGAGGGTGTCGGCGGAGCGCATGTCAATTTCTCTCGTCGCTCACGATTTCGCCGTCGATCATGCGCAGCCGCCGACGCGCGCGCGCGCCGATCTCGCCGTCGTGCGTCACCACGACCAGCGTTCCGCCCGCCTCGTGCACGCGCTCGAGCACCGCCATCACGTCCTGCCCGGTGTGGCGGTCGAGGTTTCCCGTGGGCTCGTCGGCCAGGATCACGCCCGGCCCCATCGACATGGCGCGCGCGATGGCCACGCGCTGGCACTGGCCGCCCGAGAGCTGATCCGGGCGGTGTTTCGCGCGCTCCTGCAGGCCGTACTCGGCGAGCAGGCGCGCAAGTCGCTGGCGCCGCTCCTCCGGCGCGATGCCCGCGAGCACCATCGGCAGTTCGATGTTTTCGCCCGCGGTGAGCCGCGGCACCAGGTGAAAGAACTGGAACACGAATCCGATGTGCTCGCGGCGAACGCGCGACAGCTCGTCGTCGTCGAGGTCCGTGACGTCCCGGCCGTCGAGCTCGTAGCGCCCCGCGCTCGGACGATCGAGCAGGCCGATCAGGTTGAGCAGCGTCGACTTGCCGGAACCCGAAGGGCCCATGAGAGACAGGTATTCGCCGTCGTTGATGTCGAGCGTCGCGCCGCGAAGCGCATGCACCGCCTCGTCGCCGACGCGGAATACGCGCTCGATGCCGCTCAGCCGGATCATTGGCCGGCGGGCGTTGCGGCCTTGCTCTCCTCGACCGCCGAGCTGCCGGCCTTGACGCCCGCACGCTCGAGCGAAGTCACGACGCGCGCGCCGCGCTCGAGACCGGACTTCACCTCGGTGTACTCCCAGTTGGAGAGGCCGATCTGCACCCCGCGCTCCTCGAGCCGGCCGTCGCTCGAGAGCACCAGCACGCGGTTGCCCGGCATCAGCGCGCTCGTCGGGATGCGCAGCGCGTCCTCGCGTGCTGCAATGATGATCTCGACGTCCGCGCTGTAGCCGACCAGGAGGTGGCGCGCCGCGCCGGGGTCGTCGAACTCGACCTCGACTTCGACCGTGCGCGCCTGCTTCTCCAGCGCCAGCACGTACGGAGCGATGCGCCGCAGCTTGCCGGCGAACGGGCGCCCGCGGTAGGCATCGAGCGTGATGCGGGCGCTCAGGCCGATTTTGAGCCTCGCGGCATCGACCTCGTCGATCGGCGCGCTGACGTACAGGCAGGAATCGTCGATCAGGTCGACCGCCGGCAGCGTCGGTATCCCCGGGGGCGACGGCGTGAGGTACTCGCCGATCTCGCCGTTGACTTCGGCGACGATGCCGGCAAACGGCGCGCGCAGCACCGTGCGCGCGGTGTCGGCGCGCGACGCGACGACCCGCGCCTGCGCCTCGGCGACCAGGGTCCGCGCAGACTCGCAGGCCGCCTGGCGCGCCTTGGCGTCGCTCTCGGCGCGATCGACCCGCTCCTCCGAAACGAAGCCCTTGTCGCGCAACTGGCGCGTCCGCGCCGCCTCGCGCGCGGCGTTGTCGGCGACAAGGCAGGCTTCCTCGACGCGGGAGCGCGTCGTCAGCACCTGCTCGCGGGCAACTCGCTCGCGCGCGGTCAGGTCGTCGTTCCAGAGTTCGAGCAGCAGCTGGCCGGGTTTGACGCGATCGCCCTCGCGCACCGCGAGCTTGTCGATGCGCCCGCCGAGCGGCGGCGCGAGCTTCGCGCGGCGGCAGGCCGAGACCGATCCGGCACGCGTGTTGGCGACCGTATTCTCGACGCGCCCCGTCTCCGCGATGGCAACCACCACGGCCACGGGCTTGGGCCGCGTCGACCACCAGACGGCGGCTGCCGCGGCGGCAATCAGCACCGCGACCAGAACACGCAGCAACACTTTTCCGAACGCGGCGATCTTCATCGGCTGCGATTCTGCCTGCCCCGGCTGAATCGCGCTTGATCGTGCGCAACCGCCTCAGGCATCGATGGCCGCGGCGATCGCCTTCAAGCGGGCATTTTCGAGGCGCGCCGCGATTTCCAGCGTGCTCGGGGCACCCCGCGCGATTGCCGCCGCATCGACTGCCGCGGCGGCGTGCATCGATCGCTCCAGCCGCCCGCAGCCGCGCTCGGTCGCGGGGCCGGGTTCGGCGAATCGCGCCACCGCCAGCAGCTCGGCGAAACGCTCGGGGCGGCGCAGTGCATCCCCCGCTCTGAGCAAAGCGAGCAGGGCCGCCGCCGGCGCTTCGGCGGCACCGCGGATCGACTCTCGCAGGCGGCTCGCGAGCAGCGCGAGCTCCTGCTCGGCGTTCGGAACGCGCAGCCGTTCGCACAAGGCACTCGCCGCCGCTTCCTCGCCGTACCAGCCGAGCAGCGCGAAGCGCACCGTGAGCGGAGCCCCGGCCGCCGCCGCGCGCGCTAGCGCCTCACGCGCCGCCCGAGCACCGGGAAGCAGCCGCGCCAGCGCGCCGCAGTCCTCCAGGGCATCGAGCATGCGCTCGGGATGCGCTTCGCCCAGACCGCGCGCGACTTCCTGCCACACGCGCTCGGCAACGAGGTGCTCGACTTCGCCCGAACCGACCATGCGGCGCATCAGCGCGAGCGTCTCCTCGGCGATCCGGAAGCGAAAGCGCGCGGCGAACCGCGCCGTGCGCAGGATGCGCACCGGATCCTCGGCGAACGCCTCGCTCACGTGCCGCAGCACGCCCTCGCGCAGGTCGCGCGCGCCGCCGAACGGATCGATCAGGCGGCCGTCCTCGTCGCGCGCCATGGCGTTGATCGTGAGGTCGCGCCGCGCGAGATCCGCTTCGAGCGAGACTTCGGGTGCGGCGTACACGGTGAATCCCTTGTAGCCGCGGCCGATCTTTCGCTCGGTGCGCGCGAGCGCGTACTCCTCGTGGGTTCGCGGGTGAAGGAACACCGGAAAATCGCGGCCCACGGGTTTGAACCCCGCCGCCGCCATCTCCTCGGGCGTCGCGCCGACGACCACCCAGTCGCGGTCGGTCACCGACTTGCCGAGCAACTCGTCGCGCACTGCGCCGCCGACGACGAAGGTCTTCATCGCCGAACCCCGTGCGCGAGCGGCGCGATGAGCGCGATCGTTTCGAGCCCCCGTGCCGCGCGCCGCGGCATGACCCCTAGCGATGCGCGCGCTGCCGGAGCTGCGCGAAGCGGGCGCGCGGCCGGGCCGGCATGAGCCAGCCCGGCATCGCGATCTCGAGCGCGCTCGGGACGATGCCGAAAGGAAAGATACTGCCTTCGCAGACGTTCGGCACCTGCATGGACCGGAGGTTGTCGCGCGTCATGAGCGGAACCGGCAACGCCTCCATGAGCCAGGCCTGCAGGTAGGAGGCCCAGTCGGGCAGCCCCACCACGAGGCGCCTGCGCGCAGTCGCTGCACACACCAGCCGAACGAGTTCGATCAGCGTGTAAACCCTGGGCCCGCCGAGATCGTAGCGCTGGCCGTTCGCCGCCGGATCGTCGAGCGCCGCGACGAAAGCGCGCACCACATCACCGATGTAAACGGGTTGCAGGCGCGCCTGCGGACACGGGATCGCGAGCACCGGCAGGAGCGCGGCGAGTTTCGCGAAACTGTTGAGAAAGGCGTCGTCGGGGCCGAAGATCACCGAGGGCCGAAATACCGTCACCGCGAGATCCTCGGCCGCCAGCACCGCCTGCTCGCCGATTCCCTTGGAGCGAAGGTATTCCGAACGGGCGTCGGTCGCCGCACCAAGCGCGCTCATGTGCAGCAGGCGCCGGATTCCCGTCGCGCGGCAGGCAGCCACCGCCGCCTGCGCGATTTCCACGTGCGCGCGAGCAAAATCCGGCCCGTAATCATTCGGTCCGCGCTCGTTCGCACGACCGCGCCGGCTGTGCAGAACGCCGACCAGGTTGATGACCGCGTCGTGCCCCGAGGCGAGGCGCGCCAGGCTTTTCGGATCGGCGACGTCGCCCTCGATCACATCGACCGTAGGCAACACGATCAGGTGCTTCACCCGCTCGCGCCGACGAGTGGGAACGGTGACCTCGACGCCGGCAGCGGCGAGGGCGGCGACCAGATGCCGCCCCACGAAACCGCTGCCGCCGATCACCAGAATCCTGTGATGCCGCATACGACTACCCCTCGCCCGAACGCCCGCCCGAGGACTGCGCCGCAATCTCGCCGAGCCGCTGCTTGAGCGACATGCGATTGCCGCCCAGCAGCGCTGCATAGTACATCGTGTTCAGCATCACTTTCTTGACGTAATCCCGGGTTTCGTCGAACGGGATCGTCTCGGCGTAGATCGCGCCCTCGAGCGGCTTGGCGTCGCGCCAGCGGCGCGCGCGCCCCGGCCCGGCGTTGTACCCCGCGCTCGCGAGCACCGGGTGTCCGAGGCTGTCGAGCACGTAGCGCAGATACCCGGTGCCGAGCGTGACGTTGGTGTCGACTTCGTTCACTCGCTGCAGCGAAAGCTCCAGGCCAATCTTGCGCGCCATCCAGCGGGCGGTCGCGGGCATGAGCTGCATCAGTCCGCGCGCGCCGGCGGAGGATTTCGCGTTGGTGATGAAGCGGCTTTCCTGCCGCACCAGTCCGAGCACCCAGGCCTCCTCCAGCTCGAAGCTGCGCGCCTGCTCGCGAAACACCTCCCGGTACGGCGCAAGGTAGCGCACGCGGTAGTTGTGCAGGTGCGCCGTGCGGTCGGCCGTGTTGATCGCGCGGTCGAACACCTCGGCGCGGCGCGCAAGTTCCGCCGCCGCGAGCAACTGCAGGTCATTCATGCCGCGGATCGAGAAGATCCACTCCCGCAGCGCCTCGCTGCGCAGATCCAGGCGGTACAGTTCCAGCGCGCGCACGAGGCCTGGATGGCGACTCGCGACCGCCACCTCGTCGTCGCCCGGAACGTGAAACGGTTCCGGAATCGAAAGCGTCTGTCCCAGTTCCTCAGCGGCGAGCAGGCTGTAGAACTCCGGTTCGCCCGCGATGCGCAGGTAATAGGCGCGCGCGCCTTCGGTCACGCCCTGGGCGGCAAGCGCGCGCGCGTACCAGTAGGTCCACGCCGGATCCCGGCGCGCGGTCGCGCTCATCGGGTCGACTGCGTCCCGCACCATCTGCCAGTCGGCGGCGCGCAGCGCAGCGCGCGCTTTCCATGCGAGTTGCTCGTCGGTGAGCTCGGTATCGCCCGCGAGGCGGAACCAGGCGGGCGCTTCCGCAATATGGCGGCGCGCCGCTTCGTATGCGATGCGCCCCCACAGGGCCCTGCGATCGTCGTCGCCCAATCGGTCGCCCACCGGACCCTTGAGCGCGTCCGCCGCCGCGCGCGGATCGCCGCGTGCAACGCGCACGAACGCGAAGCGGAGCATTTCGCGGTTGGCGCGGCGTTCGAGATTGAGCGGCGGGCTCGCCAGCACGCGTTGCGGATTGCCCGCCGCGAGTTGCAGCAGGCGCTCGTCGTGGGTTTCGCCCTTCGGCAGAGAGGCGAGCATGCGCTTGGCGGCGGCGATCTGCCCGTTGTCCAGCAGCAGTCGCACGCGGTCCCAGGTCTGCCCGGAATCGAACCGGCCCTCGGCGATCAGGCGCTCGGCGAGCGCGGTGCAGCCCTGAGGAAGCTCCTTCGGCTCGCGCCACACCACTTGCGACTCGGCGTACGCACCATCGTCGCCGCGCGCAAGCCGCGACGCCCAGCCGTAGCAGCGCAGCTCCAGGTCGTCGCGCGCGAGCGCCGCAAACTCGCGATCGAACTCCGGCCATTCGGCGCGCCGCCCGAGCTCCTTCAGCCACTCGCTGCGCAACCGTTCTGCGAGATAGGTCCCGGCATGGCGTTCGAGAAATGCGCGCCCCTCCGGTGCCGGCGCATCTTCCAAGCGCAACCTGAGCCCCCAGTATTCGAAGTAGGGCTCGAGCACGTGACCTTTCATCGCGGCGGCATGCCGCGCGAGCCTGAACGCATCGCCGGCGCGAAACGCCTCATAGGCCGCGACCACCAATTCATCCGCGCCGAGTTTCTTGGGCGCGCCGGCGCACAGCCCCGGCACGAACGTCGCCAAGGCCAGTGCTATAGTCAGGAAGTGCCGAAAAATCATGGGTTAAGAATAGCATGCAGGGCGCGGCGCTGAAGCGCTGGCGCGCTGCCGAACGCGCGCGCCTGATCGCCGCACGGCAGGCGATCGATGCGCGCGAACGCGAATCGCTGCGACGCAGTGTGGACTCGGTTCTCGAGCGTTCGTTCCCGGGACTTGCGCGCGGCGTGCTCGCCTTCTGCTGGCCGATCCAGGGCGAATACGACGCGCGACATCTCGCCCGGAGACTGCGCGCGCGCGGCGCCCTGACTTCGCTGCCGGTCGTCATTGCGCCACGCTCGCCGCTCGCGTTCCGCGAGTGGCGCCCCGGGGTCACGCTGGCGCGAGGACCGCTCGGCATTCCTTACCCGACGGATTCCCCCGAAGTCTCGCCCGACCACGTGCTGCTGCCGATGAATGGCTGGGATGGCTCCGGTTATCGCCTCGGGTATGGCGGCGGTTACTTCGACCGTACGCTCGCGAGTCTCGCGAAGCGTCCAGACGTGATCGGCATCAGCCTCGAGCGGGCCAGGATCGAGACGATTTACCCGCAGTCCTGGGACGTTCCGGTCGACTACGTGGTCACCGAGCGCGGCCTGTATCGGCGCGACAGCGAGGGGCTCGCGTTCCTGGGCGCACCGCCCGCCGGAGCGCCGAGCGCGCTCGCCTCCCCGGTGTGCTACGCGGGCGAATTCGCGCCGGGGTACTTCGGCGAGCGCAGCGCCTAGCCGAGGAACAGCCGGTAGGCGGGGTTTCGCGTTTCGTCGAAGAACGGGTAGCCGAGCCGCGCCAGGAAGCGGCCGAAATCGCGCATTTCGGCGCGCGGCACCTGGATGCCGACGAGGATCGAGCCGTAGTCGGCGCCCAGGTTGCGGTAATTGAACAGGCTGATGTTCCATCCGGGATTCATCGCGGAGAGGAACTTCATCAGCGCGCCCGGGCGCTCCGGAAACTCGAAGCGGTAAAGCAGTTCGTTCTTCGCGAGCGGCGAATGGCCGCCCACCATGTGGCGCATGTGTCCCTTGGCGACCTCGTCGAACGACAGATCGAGCGTGCGGAACCCGCTTTCGCGCAGCCGCCGCACGATGCGCGCCGTCTCCGCGCGGTCGTGCACCGTCACGCCGACGAAGATGTGGGCCTCGCTCGGATCCGACATGCGGTAATTGAACTCCGTGATGTTGCGCCCGCCGAGCGCCGTGCAGAAGCGCCGGAAGCTGCCGCGCTTCTCCGGCAACGTGACCGCGAACACCGCTTCGCGATGCTCGCCCACTTCGGCGCGCTCGGCGATGAACCGCAGGCGGTCGAAATTGGTGTTCGCGCCGGAGGCGATCGCCACCAGCGTGCGGCCCTTCGCGCGGTGGCGCTGCACCCAGGTTTTCGCCCCCGCGATCGCGAGCGCTCCGGCCGGCTCGAGCACGACGCGCGTGTCCTCGAACACGTCCTTGATCGCGGCGCACATCTCGTCGGTGTCGACGAGCACCATTTCGTCGACGAACTCGCGCGCGAGTCGAAAGGTCTCGCGGCCAACCTGCCTCACCGCGACCCCGTCGGCGAACAGGCCGACGTGCCCGAGCTGCACGCGCGCGCCGCGCTTGAGCGAGCGGGTCATGGCGTCTGCGTCATCGGGTTCGACGCCGACGATGCGCACCGAGGGCCGCAGGCGCTTCACGTAGGCGGCGATCCCGGCGATCAGCCCCCCACCCCCGACCGGGACGAAGATGGCGTGAATCGGACGCCTGGCCTGGCGCAGGATTTCCATTCCGATCGTGCCCTGCCCGGCGATCACGTCCGGATCGTCGTACGGGTGCACGAAGGCGAGACCGCCGCGGCGTTGCAGCCGCCGCGCCTCGGCGTAGGCGTCCGAATACGAGTCGCCATGCAGCACCACGCGCGCGCCGCGGGCGGCGACCGCATCGACCTTGATCCGCGGAGTCGTCACCGGCATCACGATCACCGCGCGGCAACCGAGTTTCTGCGCCGCGAGCGCCACACCCTGCGCATGGTTGCCGGCACTCGCGGCAATCACGCCGCGGGCGCGCTTCGCCGGCGCCAGTCCCGCCATCTTGTTGTAGGCGCCGCGAAGCTTGAACGAGAACACCGGCTGCAGGTCCTCGCGTTTCAGCAGCAGGCGGTTGCCGAGCCGCCGCGAAAGCGCGGGCGCCGCCTCGAGCGGCGTCTGCGCGGCGACGTCGTAGACGCGCGCGCGCAGGATTCTTTCGAGATAATCGTCGCGTCGCATCGTTTCAGACTAGCATGGAAACTCTCTTATCCCCGCAGTCCGGCCTCGCCGGACTGACCCTCGCGAGCTTCGTCGCGGCAACGCTCGTGCCGCTGTCGTCGGAAGCCGTTCTCTTCGGTTACCTCAAGCTGTATCCGGACCACGCGCTCGCCGCGGTGACCCTCGCGACCCTGGGAAATACCGCGGGCGGCATGACCACCTACTGGATCGGCCGGCTGGTGCCCGCCCGGCAACCCGGCGAGCGCAGCCTGCAGCTGCTGCGCCGCTATGGCGCACCGGCGACGTTTTTCGCCTGGCTTCCGCTCGTTGGCGACGCGCTGTGCCTCGCCGCGGGCTGGTTGCGGATTCACTGGCTGGCGGCGCTCCTGTTCATGGCGGCCGGGCGGCTGGCCCGCTACGTCCTCATCGCGCAGAGCGCCTATTGGTCGTAGCGATGGAATCCGCGGCCGGATTTGCGGCCGAGATATCCCGCCTCGACCATCTCGACCAGGAGCGGCGCCGGGCGGTACTTCGGATCCTTGAAGCCTTCGTAGAGCACCTGCATCACTGCGAGCTCGACGTCCAGTCCGATCAGGTCGGCGAGCGCGAGCGGGCCCATCGGATGATTGGCGCCGAGTTTCATCGCTTCGTCGATCTCGCGTGCGCTCGCGAGGCCTTCGCCGAGCGCGAAAATCGCCTCGTTGATCATCGGGCAGAGCACGCGGTTGACGACGAACCCCGGCGAGTTGCGAACGCTGACCGGCGACTTTCCGATCCTGCGCGCGAGCGCCTCGACCGCTGCGTAGCTCGGATCCGAAGTCTGCAGCCCGCGGATCAGCTCGACCAGCGCCATCATCGCGACCGGGTTGAAGAAATGCATTCCGACGACGCGGTCGGCGCGCTTGGTCACCGCCGCCAGCCGCGTGATCGAGATCGACGAGGTGTTGCTCGCGAGCACTGCGTGCTCCGGAAGCAGCTCGTCGAGCTGACGAAAGAGTTTCAGCTTCAGCTCCAGATTCTCGGTCGCGGCCTCGATCAGCAGGTCGCAGTCGCGCAACGCCGAGAGCTCGGTCGAGGTGCGGATTCGCCCGAGCGCCGCCGCCTTGTCCGCAGCGGTCATTTTCTCGCGCTTGACCAGCCGGTCGCAGCCGCCCGAGATCGCCGCCAGGCCGCGGTCGATCTGCGCCTGCGCGACGTCGGTCATCACGACCTCGAATCCGGAGGCGGCCAGTGCCTGGCTGATTCCGTTGCCCATCGTGCCGGCGCCGACGACGCCGATTCGGTTGAATTCCATCGCATCCCCTTGGTGATTGATCTGCCGCGGCGACTGTAGCGGGGGTCGTGCAGCCGAGCCTTGATCCTGCTTAAACCGCGCTCAGGCGGCTTCGAGCTTCGCCACGGAGAGGGCGAGCCATTTCACGCCCTGGCGACCGAAATTGACCTGCACGCGCGCGTCCTCGCCCTGGCCCTCGGCGTCCAGGATGACGCCCGCGCCGAACTTCGCATGCTTGACGTTCTGGCCAATGCGAAACCCACCGGGAAGTCCGGCCGCCGACGGGAATGCCGGGTCGCGCCTGGGCGGGTGGCGCCACGCGGAGGCGGCCGCGACCGCGGCACGGCGCGTTTCGGCGAAGCGCGGCGTGAGCCACTTCAGCCGCTCCGAGGGGAGTTCGTCGAGGAAACGCGACGGCAGGTTGTAGCGGGTCTGACCATGCAGCATGCGCGTCTGCGCGAAGCTGAGCGTCAGGCGCTCGCGCGCGCGCGTGATCGCGACGTACGCGAGGCGCCGCTCTTCCTCGATGCCGTCCTTCTCGAGCACGCTCTGCTCGTGCGGGAACAGCCCCTCCTCGAGGCCGGAGAGGAACACGGCGTCGAACTCCAGGCCTTTCGCCGAGTGCACCGTCATCAATTGGAGCGCCTCCTGGCCCTCGCCCGCCTGATGCTCGCCCGCCTCGAGCGCGGCGTGCGCGAGGAACGCATCGAGCGGGCTCACCGGTGCCATGTCCGCATCGCCCGCCCCGGTCTCCAGCCCCGCGTCGCCTTCCTCTTCGGCAAAGGCCGCGGCGGCATTGACCAGTTCTTCGAGGTTCTCGACGCGATCCGCGCCCTCGCGCTCGCGGCGGTAATGCTCGATCAGGCCGCTGCGCGCGATCACGTGCCCGACCGTCTCCGGAAGCGCAAGCGCATGCACTTCGGCGTGCAGCGCCTGCAACGCCGCACGCAACGCGGCAAGCGCCGGCGCCGCGCGCCCTGCGATCGCCGCCGTCGCAGCGTAGAGGCTCGTGCCGCCGCTTGCCGCCGCCTCGCGCAACTGCTCGAGCGAGCGTGCGCCGATGCCGCGCGGCGGGAAGTTGACCACCCGCAGAAAGGCATTGTCGTCGTCCGGATTGGCGGCCAGGCGCAGATACGCCAGTGCGTGCTTCACCTCCGCGCGCTCGAAAAACCGCAAGCCGCCGTAGACGCGGTACGGCAACTGTGCGCTGAACAGGGCGTGCTCGATGACTCGCGACTGCGCGTTCGAGCGGTACAGCAGCGCGATCGCGCCGAGGCGCTGTCCGGCGCGCGCCAGCGCCTCGATTTCGGCGACCATGAAGCGCGCCTCGTCGGCGTCGGACTGCGCTTCGTAGACGCGCAGCGGATCGCCCTCGCCGCTCGCGGTCCACAGGTTCTTGCCCAGCCGCTTGCGGTTGTTCGAAATGAGCGCGTTCGCCGCGCCGAGGATGTGGCCCTGCGAGCGGTAGTTCTGCTCCAGCCGGATCACGTTGCCGACGCTGAACTCGCGCTCGAAATCGGCCATGTTGCCGGTGTGCGCGCCGCGGAAGGCGTAGATCGACTGGTCGTCGTCGCCCACCGCAAAGAGGCGCGACTCCGGCCCCGCGAAACACTTCAGCCAGCGGTACTGCAGGCGGTTGGTGTCCTGAAATTCGTCCACCAGGATGTGGCGGAAGCGGCTCGCATAGTGCCCGCGCAGGATCTCGTTGCGACCGAGCAGTTCGTAGCTCCGCAGCAGCAGCTCTGCGAAATCGACCACGCCCTCCTTCTGGCACTGCGCGTCGTAGGCCGCAAAAAAATCGGCCTGCCGCCGCGCCAGTTCGTCGCGGTTCCCGAGCGCCCCCGCGCGCAGGCCTTCCTCCTTGCGCGCGTTGATGAACGCCTGCAGCTCGCGCGGCGGGAACCGGTCCTCGTCCAGGTCGAGCGATCTTGCGAGCCGCTTCACCACCGCAAGCTGGTCCTGCGAGTCGAGGATCTGGAACGACTGCGGCAGCCCCGCCTCCCGGTGGTGCGCGCGAAGCAGCCGGTTCGCAAGGCCGTGGAACGTGCCGATCCACATGCCGCGCAGGTCGAGCGGCAGCATCGCGGCGAGCCGCGTGTGCATTTCGCGCGCCGCCTTGTTGGTGAAGGTCACCGCGAGCACTCCAGAGGGCGTGACGCGGCCCCCCTGGATCAGCCAGGCGATGCGCGTGGTGAGCACGCGCGTCTTGCCGCTGCCGGCGCCGGCGAGGATGAGCGCGTGGCGATCGGGCAGGGTGACCGCCGCGAGCTGCTCGGGATTGAGGTGTTCGAGGTGCAGGGACAAGGTACGCGCGTCGAGCGGCACTCATGTCCGCTCCGATGCGCGTCCAATTATAGGGGTGCGGCGGGGCGCCGAGGCATCGGCCTTTATAATGCGACGCTCCATTCGCCTCACGCGCCTCTCGACCGGCAGACCCGCATGCAAGAGCACTACGATCCGCACAGCGTCGAGCGCGACGCCCAGGAATTCTGGGCGTCGCACGATTCCTTCCGCTCGCGCGAACCGGATGCGGGCGCCCCGGACCGACCGAAGTTCTACTGCCTGTCGATGTTTCCCTACCCCTCGGGCAAGCTCCACATGGGGCACGTGCGCAACTACACCATTGGGGATGTGCTGACGCGGCACTACCGCATGCGCGGCTGCAATGTGCTGCAGCCGATGGGCTGGGACGCGTTCGGGCTGCCCGCCGAGAACGCCGCGATGGCCAACCGCGTGCCGCCCGCGAAATGGACCTCCGAGAACATCGCGTACATGAAGCGGCAGTTGCAGTCGCTCGGCTTCGCGCTCGACTGGAGCCGCGAGATCGCGACCTGCACGCCCGAGTACTACAAGTGGAACCAGTGGCTGTTCACGCGCCTGTTCCGCAAGGGCATCGCGTACAAGAAGACGGGCTCGGTGAACTGGGACCCGGTCGATCAGACGGTGCTCGCCAACGAGCAGGTGATCGACGGCCGCGGCTGGCGCACCGGAGCGCCGGTGGAAAAGCGCGAAATCCCGATGTACTTCCTGCGCATCACCGACTACGCCGAGGAGCTGCTCGCGGCGCTCGACGGGCTTGCCGGCTGGCCCGAGCAGGTGAAGCTGATGCAGAAGAACTGGATCGGCCGCTCCGAGGGCGTGCGGCTCGCGTTTCCCTACCGGCTCGACGGCGAGGACCGGCGCCTCTGGGTGTTCACGACGCGCGCGGATACGCTCCTTGGCGCGACCTTTTGCGCGGTTGCCGCCGAGCACCCGATCGCCGCCTGGGCGGCGCGCAGCAATCCCCAGATCGCCGCGTTCGTCGACGAATGCAACCGCGGCGCTGTGGCCGAGGCCGAACTCGCGCAGCTCGAAAAAAAGGGCATGCCGACCGGGCTCTCGTGCGAGCACCCGATCACCGGCGAGCCGGTGCCGGTCTGGGTCGCGAACTACGTCCTCATGGGCTACGGCGAGGGCGCGGTGATGGCGGTGCCCGCGCACGACGAGCGCGACTACGAGTTCGCGCTCCGCTACGGACTGCCGATCAGGCCCGTGATCCGTCACCCGCTCGGCGACGCCGTGCCCGCGCCCTGGAAGCCCGAGTACGCCGAGTACGGCACCTGCATCAACTCCGGCAAGTACGACGGTCTCGACTACGCCCGGGCGGTCGATGCGATCGCGGCCGACCTCGCCGCGCGCGGCCTGGGCGAGAAGCAGGTGCAGTGGCGATTGCGCGACTGGGGCATTTCGCGGCAGCGTTACTGGGGCTGCCCGATCCCGATCGTGCATTGCGAGCGCTGCGGCGACGTTGCGGTGCCCGACGAGCAGTTGCCGGTCGTGTTGCCCGATCACCTGGTACCCGACGGCACCGGCAATCCGCTCGCGAAGCTGCCGGAATTTCACCGCACCGCCTGCCCGTCGTGCGGCCAGCCGGCGAGGCGCGAAACCGACACCATGGACACCTTCGTCGACTCGTCGTGGTATTTCGCGCGCTTCGCCTCGCCCGACAACTCGGCAAGCATGGTCGATGCGCGCGCCGCGTACTGGATGCCGGTGGACCAGTACATCGGCGGCATCGAGCACGCGATCCTGCACCTTCTGTATGCGCGTTTTTTCCAGCGCCTGATGCGCGACGAGGGGCTGCTCCGGGACGACGAACCGTTCACCAACCTGCTCACGCAAGGGATGGTGCTCGCGGAGTCGTTCTACCTCGACACCGCGGAGGGCCGGCGCGAGTGGGTGCATCCCTCGGATGTAGAAGTGAATCGCGACCCGAAGGGCCGCATCGGCTCGGCGCGGCGGCGGGCCGACGGCGCCGAAGTCAGCTTCGCCGGCATCGGCACGATGTCGAAATCGAAGAACAACGGCGTCGACCCGCAGGCGCTGATCGAGGAATACGGCGCCGACACGGCGCGCTTTTTCACCATTTTCGCCTCGCCGCCGACGCACACCATGGAATGGAGCGACGAAGGGGTCGAAGGCGCGTACCGATTTCTCAAGCGGCTATGGACTTACGGAGTGAAATACAAGCGCGGCGGAGGTCCTGCGATCGCTCCCGGGCTTCAAAAGGCGACTCGCTTTGAAATTCATTCGGTGCTCAAGCAGGCAAACTACGACCTCGCCAAACATCAATTGAATACGGTCGCCTCAGCGGCGATGAAGATACTGAACGCTCTGGATCGGTTGCAAGGCGTCGATGACGATGTCGCGAAGGAAGGGTTCAAGATCTTGCTGCAGCTGCTGGCACCGATTACGCCGCATATCTGCCATCATTTGTGGCGCGAACTCGGCTTCGGCAAGGACGTCATGACTGAGGGTTGGCCGACGCCCAGCCCGACTGCCCTCGAGCAGGACGAGATCGAATACGTGATCCAGCTGAACGGCAGGAAGAAAGGCTCGCTCCGCGCGCCGAAGTCGCTCGATGCGCCGGCGCTGGAGCGTTTCGTGCGCGACAGCGACCTGGTGAAGAAAGCGGTCGCCGACCAGGCGATCCGCAAGATCATCGTCGTACCCGGCCGCCTGGTCAACGTGGTGCTATGAAGAACGCGCTCGCTGCGGCCTGTTTCGTGCTGCTCTCCACGGGTTGCGGCTTCCAGTTGCGCGGCGCGGCGGATCTGCCTTTCGAGAGCATCCACGTTCCCGGCGCCGGCGGCATCGCGCTCGCGCTGAAGCGAAGCATCCATGCCGGCAGCCGCACCCGCGTGGTCGACGACCCGAAGCTTGCGCAGGCGCAGCTCGACGTCACCTTCGAGGCGCGCCAGAAGGACATCCTTTCGCTCACCGCCGAGGGTCGCGTGCGCGAGTTCCACCTCGTCTACCGCGTCGGGTTCCGCGTGCACGACGCGAAGGGCGGCGAGTTTCTCGAGCCGGTCGTGCTGCAGGTCGCGCGCGACATGACCTACAGCGAAGCGCAACTGCTCGCCAAGGAAGCCGAAGAGCAGGCGCTGTACCGAGACATGCAGAGCGACATGGTGCAGCAGATCATGCGGCGCCTGGCGAGCGCGAAGCCGCCGCGCCCCGCCGCGCGCTGACCGATGCCGTTGCGCCCGCAGCAGCTCGAGGCGCATCTCGCCAAGTCCCTGTCGCCCCTGTACACGATCTACGGCGACGAGCCGTTGTTGGCGCTGGAAGCGGCCGATGCGGTGCGCGCCGCGGCGCGCGCGAGGGGATTTTCCGAACGCGAAGTGCTGTTCGTGCAGCAGCGCTTCGACTGGAGCGCATTCGTCGAGGCCACCGCGAGCCTGTCGCTCTTTGGCGCGCGCAAGCTCGTCGATCTGCGGATTCCGGGTGCCAAGCCCGGCACCCAAGGCAGCGCAGCGCTGCAGCGCTACGCCTCGCGCCCCAATCCGGACGCGGTGCTGCTCGTGACCATGCCGCGCCCGGAAGGCTCGGGATGGTGGAAATCGGCCTGGTTCAGCGCGCTCGAATCCGCGGGAACGGTCGTCGAGGTGAAGGCCGTGACCCGCGCCCAACTGCCGGCCTGGATCGACTCGCGCCTTCGCCGCCACGGCCTTGCGGCGCAGCCGGAAGTGCTCGACTACCTGGCCGACCGGGTCGAGGGGAACCTGCTCGCGGCGCATCAGGAGGTGCAGAAACTGGCGCTGCTTGCGCCGGCCGGCAGGCTCACCCTGGAGCAGGTCGAAAGCGCCGTCGCGAACGTCGCGCGATTCGATTTCGACGTCCTCGCGGACGCGCTGTACGCGGGACGCTTCGCGCACTTCTGCCGCGCGCTCGACGGGTTGCGCGGCGAAGGCGAATCGCCGGCGGCGCTCGCGTGGCGCTTCGGCGAGGAACTCGTCGCGCTCGCCCGGATCCGCGAGGCGATGACCGAGGGGCGCCGGCCCGAGCAGCTGTTTGCTGCGCACCGCCTCTGGCGTCCGGCGCAGGCGCGCGCCGAGCGCGCGCTGCGGCGGCTCGGCCCCGCGCAGTTGCGTGCCGCGGTCACGCGCATGGCGAGAATCGAACGCCAGGCGAAGGGCGTCGCCACGGGCAATCCGTGGGATGAGCTGATTGCGCTGGGTTTAGAATTCGCCGATGGAACCGAAGGCGCACGAAAAATCGGTTGACGTGCGCGCCTACATGCGCGAACTGGGGCGCGCGGCGCGCGCCGCGGCGCGCGAACTCGCGCGCGCCGACACCGGCGCGAAGAACCGCGCGCTCGCCGCGATCGCGGCGGAGATCCGCCGCCATGCGGCAGGACTGCTGGAAGCGAACCGCGCCGATGTCAGCGAGGCGCGGCGCAGCGGGCTCGACGCCGCCTTCGTCGATCGGCTCGCGCTCACTCAGGCGGCGGTGGAGCAGATGGCGGCCGGCATCGAGCAGGTTGCCGCGCTTCCCGATCCGGTGGGCGCGATCACCGGGCGCGTCGTGCGCCCGAGCGGCATCGAAGTGGCGCGCATGCGCGTGCCCCTCGGGGTCGTCGGCATCATCTACGAGTCGCGGCCGAACGTCACCGCGGACGCGGCGGCGCTGTGCCTGAAAGCGGGCAACGCCTGCATCCTCCGCGGAGGGTCGGAAGCGCTGCACTCCAACCAGGCGATCGCCGCCTGCGTGCGCGCCGGACTCGCCACCGCCGGGCTGCCCGAAGCCGCGGTGCAGGTCGTCGCGACGCCGGACCGGGCCGCGGTGGGCGAACTCATCACGATGCACGAGTACGTCGACATCCTCGTGCCGCGCGGCGGCAAGGACCTGATCGCACGCCTTGCGCGCGAGGCGCGCATCCCGATGCTCAAGCACCTCGACGGGGTGTGCCACGTCTACATCGACGAGCGGGCCGATCCGGCGATGGCCCTGCGCATCGCGGACAACGCGAAGACGCAGCGCTACGCGACCTGCAACACGATGGAAACGCTGCTCGTCGCGGAAGCGATCGCACCGCGCGTGCTGCCCGGGATTGCGCGCGTCTTCGAGGCGAAGGGCGTCGAGATGCGCGGCTGCGAGGCGACGCGGCGCCTGGTGCCCGCCGCGATCGCCGCGACCGAAGACGACTATCGAACCGAGTGGCTCGCGCCGGTGGTGTCGATCCGCGTGGTGCGCGACCTGGACGCGGCGATCGAGCACATCGCGGCTTACGGCTCGCAGCACACCGACGCCATCGTCACCGCGGACCGCGCGCACGCCGAGCGATTCCTGCGCGAGGTCGACTCCGCATCCGTGATGGTGAACGCCTCGACGCGCTTCGCCGACGGCTTCGAATACGGACTGGGCGCCGAAATCGGCATCTCCACCGACAAGCTGCACGCGCGCGGTCCGGTGGGGCTGGAAGGCCTGACGACGCAGAAGTTCGTCGTCTTCGGGCACGGGGAGACCCGGGCTTAGTGCGGCCGATCGCGGTCTTCGGCGGCACCTTCGATCCGGTTCACAACGCGCACCTCGCGCTTGCGCGAACGGCGCTCGCGGCGCTCGATCCCGCGCGCATCCTCTGGATTCCGACCGGCACGCCACCCTACCGCGAGCCGCCGGTCGCGCCGGCGCTGCACCGCGTCGCGATGCTCGAACTCGTGGTCGCGGGCGAGGCCCGGTTCGCCATCGACCGGCGCGAACTTGCGCCGGACGCGAGCGGCTACACGGTCGATACGCTCGGTGCGCTGCGCACCGAGCTTGGCGAGGCAGTGCCGCTCGTTCTGCTGATGGGCGCCGACCAGTACCGCAAGCTCGGCACCTGGCATCGCTCGAGCGAGCTTTCCCGCCTGTGCCGTCTGGCGGTGTTCACGCGGCCCGGCGAGCGGCTCGAAGACGCCGCGGTACGGGTCGTGCCGCTGGCGCCGCTCGAAATCTCCTCAACCGAGATCCGCGAACGCATCGGTCGGGGCGAGGACGTCGCGGCGCTGCTGCCTGCCCAGGTGCTTGAATACATCCGACGACATCGACTCTATGGACATCCGTAAGAAACAGCGCAGCGTGGTGCAGGCGCTCGAGGACGTGAAGGGCCGCGACATCGTGGTCTACAACGTCGCTCGCCTGTCGCCGATCTTCGAGCGCGTCGTGATCGCGACCGGCGATTCGACGCGGCACGTGAGGGCGCTCGCCGAGAGCGTGCACGACCGCCTGAAGGCGCTCGGCGCGTCGGTGCGCGGCATCGAAGGCCGCACCGGATCGGACTGGGTGCTGGTCGACCTGGGCGATGTCGTCGTGCACGTCATGCACTCCAACGCACGCCACTACTACAACCTGGAGGAGCTCTGGGGCGGCAAGGTGGTGCGTCTGAAACGTGTCCCGGCTGTACGTCGTCGCGTTCGACGCTAGGCTGCCGCGCTGGGCGCTCGAGGCGCGCGCCGAGTACGCCAAGCGCATGCCGCGCGGTTTCGAGCTGCACTGCCTCGAGCTGAAGACCGAGACCGCCAAGCGGCTGCGCGCGCGGCTGCCCGAGGGCGCGCGACTCGTCGCGCTCGACGAACGCGGCGATGCCCTGACGACCGCGCAGTTCGCGCGACAGCTCCAGGCCTGGCGCGTCGAGGGTGACGCGGTCGCCTTCGTCATCGGCGGACCCGACGGGCTCGATGCGGCGTTCAAGCGCGAGGCGCAGCGGCGGCTGCAGCTCTCCGCGCTGACGCTGCCGCACGCGCTCGCGCAGGTGCTCGTCGTCGAGCAGCTTTACCGCGCCGCGATGACGCTCCGCGGGCACCCGTATCACCGCGGGTCGCTTTGCTAAACTGGATTTCACCCATGCCATGGCCGCACGACCGTTCGATCTATCTCGCCTCGCGCAGCCCACGGCGGCGCGAGCTGCTCGCGCACATCGGAGTCCGATTCACTCTGCTGCTGTTTCGCGCCCGCCCGGCGACCGACCCGGAATTGAGCGAGGACGCGCTCCCCGGCGAGGCGCCGCGCGATTACGTCTCCCGGGTGGCGCGCATCAAGGCGCAGGCGGGCTGGCAGCGCCTGCTGGATCGTCGCCTGCCGGTGGCACCGGTACTGGCCGCCGACACCACGGTCGCGCTCGACGGACGCCTTTTCGGCAAGGCGGCGAACCGCACCGAGGCCGGTGAAATGCTTGCCGCGCTTTCGGGCCGGCGCCATCAAGTGCTCACCGCGATCGCGCTCGCCTTCGAGTCGCGGCTGGACTCGGCGCTCTCGGTCTCGGAAGTCGAGTTCCGCGCGCTCTCGGCCGCGGACATCGACGACTATCTCGAAAGCGGCGAATGGGACGACAAGGCCGGCGCCTACGCGATCCAGGGGCGCGCGGCGCGGTTCGTCGCGGAGATCCGCGGCAGCCATTCCGGAATCGTCGGCCTGCCGCTGTACGAAACCGCCCAATTGCTCGAGCGCATGGGCGCATTGCGCGAGCGCCGCCGTGAAACGCAGCACCCTGCCTGAGCCGCGCGCCGGTACCCCGTCATGGCCGAAGACATCCTGATCAACGTCACCCCGCAGGAAACGCGCGTCGCGGTGATCGCGGGCGGGCAGGTGCAGGAACTGGTGATCGAACGCGCGGCGAGCCGCGGGCTCGTGGGCAACATCTACATGGGCCGGGTCGCGCGCGTGCTGCCCGGAATGCAATCGGCGTTCGTCGAAATCGGTCTGGAGCGCGCCGCGTTCCTTCACGTCGCGGACATCTGGGAACACCGCCGCGCGGGCGCCGCGGGCGGCGAGCACAACGGCCGGCCGATCGAACGGCTGCTTGCCGAGGGCCAGCCGGTCCTGGTGCAGGTGGTCAAGGACCCCCTGGGCACCAAGGGCGCGCGGCTGTCGACCCAGGTGTCGATCGCGGGGCGCATGCTCGTCTACCTGCCGCAGGATTCGCACATCGGCATTTCGCAGCGCATCGAGGACGGCGTCGAGCGCGAGTTGCTGCGCGAGCGCCTGAAGGAGCTGTTGCCCGCAGACGAGCGCGGCGGCTTCATCCTGCGCACGCTCGCCGAGGGCGCGAGCGAAGCCGAACTGCGCACCGACATCGAATACCTGCGGCACCTTTGGCGCGACCTGGAAGAGCGCGCGCACGGCGCGCAGCCGCCGCTGCTGCTGTACCAGGACCTGTCGCTCGCCCAGCGCGTGCTGCGCGACATGGCCTCTGCGGAAACCGCACGCGTGATCGTCGATTCGCGCGAGAACTACCAGAAGCTCGCCGGCTTCGCCGAACGCTACACGCCCGAGGTGCGCGGCAGGCTCGAGCACTACGGCGGCGAGCGGCCGCTGTTCGATCTGCACAACGTCGAACCCGAAATCGAGAAGGCGCTGTCGCGGCGGGTCGACCTGAAATCGGGCGGCACGCTGGTCATCGACCAGACCGAGGCGATGACCACGATCGACGTCAACACCGGCGGCTTCGTCGGCAGCCGCAACTTCGACGACACCGTGTTCAAGACCAATCTCGAGGCGGCGCAGTCGATCGCGCGCCAGCTGCGGCTGCGGAATCTCGGCGGCATCATCCTCATCGACTTCATCGACATGGAGTCCGACGAGCACCGCCAGGCGGTGCTCGAGGAGCTGCGTCGGGCGCTCGCGCGCGACCGCACGCGCATGACGGTGAACGGCTTCACCGCGCTCGGCCTGGTGGAGATGACGCGCAAGCGCACCCGGGAATCGCTCGCGCACGTGCTGTGCGAGCCCTGCCCCGCCTGCGGCGGGCGCGGCGAAGTGAAGACCGCGAAGACGGTCTGCTACGAGATCCTGCGCGAGATCCTGCGCGAGGCGCGCCAGTTCAACGCGCGCGAATTCCGCGTGCTCGCCGGGCAGAGCGTCATCGATCTGCTGCACGAGGAGGAATCCCCCGCCGTCGCGATGCTCTCGGACTTCATCGGCAAGCCGATTTCGCTGCAGGTCGAGACCGGCTACCTGCAGGAGCAATTCGACATCGTCCTGATGTAGGTTCGGAAAGATCCCCATGAACGAGCTGTGCTTCACCGGTGCACGCCGCCTGGCGCGCATGATCCGCACGCGCAGGCTGTCGGCAGTCGAAGCGATGCGCGCGTTCATCGCTCAGATCGAGCGCGTCAACCCGAGGCTCAACGCGATCGTCACGTTCCTGCCGGAACCGGCGCTCGCCGCGGCCAGGCGTCTCGACCGGCGCCTCGCGCGCAAGGATGGCGCCGCCGGCCTGGGCTCGCTCGCCGGTCTGCCGATCGCCTACAAGGACCTGGTCGACACGCGGGGCATCCGCACCACGCGAGGGTCGCCCATTTATCACGACCACGTGCCGGCGGAGGATGCGCTGCTGGTCGCGCGCCTGAAGGCCGCGGGCGCGATCACGCTCGGCAAGACCAATACGCCGGAGTTCGGCGCCGGCAGCCAGACCTTCAACACCGTGTTCGGCACCACGCTCAACCCCTACGATCCGGGCACGACCTGCGGCGGGTCTTCGGGCGGCGCGGCGGTGGCGGTCGCCTGCGGCATGCTGCCCTTTGCCGACGGCTCCGACCTCGCCGCCAGCCTGCGCAACCCGGCCAACTACTGCAACGTGGTCGGCTTTCGTCCCACCCCGGGCCGGGTCCCTTCGTATCCGGCGCACGACTGCTGGGACACGCTGGCGGTCGCCGGGCCGATCGCGCGAACGGTGGAGGACGCCGCGTTCCTGTTCTCGGCGATGGCGGGGCCGGATCCGCGCGCACCCGTGTCGCAACCCGAGCCGGGACGGCGGTTCGCCCGGCCGCTCGGCCGCAGCTTCCGCGGGGTGCGCGTCGCCTGGAGCGCGGATCTCGGCGGGTTGCCCATGGATCGCCGCGTGCGCGAGGCGCTCGCGCCGCAGCGCAAGGTGCTCGAATCGCTCGGCTGCCGCGTGGAGGACGCGGAGCCGGACTTCTCCGGCGCGACCGAGGCTTTCGAGACGCTGCGCGCGCTCGCCTTCGCGGGCAAGTACGCGGGACTGCTGAAAACGCACCGCGCGCAGCTCAAGGACACCATCGTCTGGAACATCGAGCAGGGCCTTGCGCTCGACGCGTCGCGCATTGCCCGGGCGCAAGCGCTCCGCAGCGAACTCTTCCAGCGCATGCGGGCCTTCCTCGAGCGCCATGAGTTCCTCGCCTGCCCGGTGAACCAGCTGCCGCCTTTTCCCGCCGACCAGCCGTACCCGACCGAGGTGGGCGGCGCTGCGATGGGCAACTACCTCGACTGGATGAAGAGCTGCTACTACGTCACGATCACGAGCCATCCGGCGATCTCGGTTCCCGCGGGGTTCACTGCAGACGCGCCGCCGTTGCCGGTGGGCCTGCAGCTCGTGGGGCGCTACGGCGACGATTTCGGCGTGTTGCAGCTTGCGCACGCCTTCGAAGAAGCCAATCCCGCGTGGAAGCGGCGGCCGCCCCTCGACTGAGCCGCTATTTCTCCTTCGGCTGCCGCCCCAGCAGGTAGAACTCGTCGTTCGGCCGCATCGCGGTCATGTTGGCCATGCGGTTCGAGAGCGCGAAAAACGCCGCCACCGCGCCGATGTCCCAGATGTCCTCCTCGGAGAAGCCCTGCGCGCGCAGCGCTTCGAAGTCGGCATCGCCCACCGAAGCCGCGTCGAGCGCGACTTTCATCGCGAAGCCGAGCATCGCCTTCTGCCGCGGCGTGAGGTCCGCCTTGAGGTAATTGACCGCCACCTGGTCGGCGATGAGCGGGTTCTTCGCCCGGATGCGCAGGATCGCGCCATGCGCCACGACGCAGTACTGGCAGCGGTTCGCCGCCGAGGTCGCCACCACGATCATCTCGCGCTCGGCCTTGGTCAGGCCGCTCGCCTTTTCCATCAGCGCGTCGTGGTAGGCGAAGAATGCGCGCCACTCCGCCGGCCGGTGCGCGAGCGCGAGGAACACGTTCGGCACGAAGCCGGATTTCTCCTGCACTTCGAGGATGCGCGCCCGGATGTCCTCGGGAAGGTCTTCCAGGCGCGGCACGGGAAAGCGGCTGATCGGCGGGGTCATCGGACTCTGCGACGGCATCGGGAGACTGCCGGAAGCTTAATCCATGGCGGGCGGGAATTGGCGCGCCCGGCGGGATTCGAACCCACGACCCTTGGCTTCGGAGGCCAATACTCTGATCCGCTGAGCTACGGGCGCGTCAAGGGCGCGAAGAATAACGAGTTTTCCCGGGCGCGTCCACGCGCCCGGATGCCGCGCGCGGGGTTCCGCGCTAGAATCTGCGCCTTTGTTTCCTTCGGGCAACCCGCAGCGGGCATGAGCGACCACGAAGAGCATTCCTCATTCATCAAGACGCCGAGGCAACTCGTGGTGGTGATTCTGCTCTCGTTCGTCGTGCCGGTCGTCGCCATCGTGCTTCTGGTGCAGGTCGTGGTGAACCGGCCGCACTCGGATCCGGCCACGATCAGGCCCGAGGCGATCGAGGCGCGCATCCAGCCCGTCGGGCGCGTCGAGATCGGCGCGGACACGGCAGTTTCCAAGGAACCGCGCGGCGGCGAGGACATCGTCAAGCAGTACTGCGGCGCCTGCCATCTGTCGGGCGCGGCGGGCGCGCCCAAAATCGGCGACAAGGCGGCCTGGGGCAAACTCGCCAGACCGGGGCTCGCAGCGATGCTGAAGAACGCGATCCAGGGCAAGGGTTCGATGCCACCGCGCGGCGGCGTGAGCGACCTGAGCGATTTCGAGCTGGCTCGCGCCATCGTCGCCATGGCGAACCAGTCCGGCGCCAGCCTCAAGGAGCCGGCCGAACCCGGCAAATAGGGCGAGGCCCCCGCAGCTGCGGGGGCGCGACGGACGGGACATCGAATGCAACTGCTGTTCGTCATCGATCCGCTGGACTCGCTCAAGGCCTACAAGGACACGAGCATCTCCATGATGCGCGCGGCACAGGCGCGCGGCCACGCCGTGCACGTCTGCGAGGTGGCAAGCCTCGGCTGGCGCGACGGCGCGGTCGGCGCCGAAACCCTGCACATCGTGCTCGCCGGCGACGACGGGGATTGGTACCGCCCCCAGGAGAAGGCGCGGCGCGCGCTCGCCTCGTTCGACGCGGTGCTGATGCCGACCGTGCCGCGCATCGCGCCGCCGATCGCCGAGCTGCAGGCGAGCGACGACGCCTACGCCAGGGCGAACGTGCTGATGCTGAGGAACACCGGGATCGGCAATTTTCTCGACCGCTGCGCCCTCTCCATCCCGTGCCACCGGCCGGGCGAGGCGCCGGTCGGGCTGATGGTGATGGGCGAGACCATGGGGGATCGCCGCCTGCTCGCTATCGGGCAGGCAATCGAGGCCGCGCTCGACCGGGAGTGAGCGCGCCGGTCAGCCAAAAACCCCGGATCAGACCGCTTTCAGGTTGGCGGCCGACACCCGGCCCTTGCGGTCCCGTTCCAGGTCATAGCTCAGGCGCTGACCCTCCTTCGGGTTCCCTATGCCGGAGCGCTCGACCGCGCTGATGTGAACGAATACGTCCGGCCCCCCGTCGTCGGGTTGAAGGAAGCCGAAGCCCTTTTGGGCGTTGAACCATTTAACGGCGCCAGTAGACATGTGCGTATAGCCTCAGATGGATAGTCGACCGGCACACAACTGGCTTCCGGCCGCGTAAAGTCAAGCGCCTAGAGGCCTAGGACGCGCTCGGCGTTCCCGTGGAAGATCTTCTCCATGACCGCGTCGGTGTAGCCGAGCTCGGCCCACTCCTTGAACAGCCGCTCGTACGGCAGGCTCGGATAGTCCGAGCCGAACATGACCTTGTCCACGAGGCGCGCGCGGATATCCACCTTGAGCTGCGGCGGAAAATATTTCGGCGCCCAGCCCGACATCTCCCAGAACACGTTGCCCTTGTGCAGCACGACCGCCGTCATCTCGTCGACCCACGGCCAGCCGGGGTGCGCGGCGATAATGGTAAGCTCGGGGAAGTCCGCCGCCAGCTCGTCGATCGCCGCGGGGTGCGCGTGGCGGAGCTTGGCGCCCAGCCCGCCCGGCATCCCGGCGCCCATCCCGGTGGTGCCGACGTCGATCATCACCGGCGCCTTCAGCGCGTTGATGGTCTCCCACAGCGGGTAGAGCGCGCGGTCGTTGACCGCGAAGTGGCCCATGATCGGGTGGAAATGGAACCCCAGCATGCCGAGGTCGGCGATCGCGTGCTTGGCTTCCGCGATCGCGGCCTCGCCCTTCAACGGATCGACCGCGCCCCACGACTGGATGATGCGGCCGGGGTGGCGCGACTGCATGCCCTTCACATAGTCGTTCGAGCAGGGCGGCGTGCCGATGACGGACTCGAGATCGAGCGCGACCAGCACGGCATCGACGCCGGCGGCGGCGAACTCCGCCACCACCTCGTCCTCCTGCTTCCAGGTCCAGGCGCGGTTCCAGTATTTCGCCAGCGCCTCGACATACGGGCCCTGGCAGCGGATCCACGGCTCGGTGTTGGGGTAGCAGTGCAGGTCGATGATGCGCATTAGTGCGACCTCACGCTTCGAGACGCTTCGCTCCTCAGCATGAGGGCATAATAAATTGCCTCATCCTGAGGAGGCTGCGTCGTTCGACCGCCAACCTCATCCTGAGGAGCCGGCGAAGCCGGCGTCTCGAAGGATGAGGCGCCATCACGCCGCGCGCTCGGCGCTGAGCTTCTTGGTCACCATCTCGACGAGGCTTTTTTTCGAGACCTTGCCGAAGGTGGAGAGCGGGAAGTCGCTCATGAGCTCGACCCGCTCCGGCAGCTTGAACCTGGCGATCTCCTTGGTCGCGAGAAAATCCACCAGCTCCTTCAAGCCGACGTTCTGCCCGGCGCGCGGGATTACGCAGGCGCACATCCGCTCGCCCAGGGTCGCGTCCGGCATGGCGATGCAGGCGACGTTCTGCACCGCCGGGTGCATCAGGATCAGGTTTTCGATCTCCTCGGCCGAGATCTTCTCGCCGCCGCGGTTGATCAGATCCTTCTTGCGGCCCTCGACCAGGTACGCGCCGGACTTGTGCTGCCGCATCAGATCGCCCGAGCAATAGAACCCGTCGGGGGTGAACACCTTGGCGTTGTGCTCCGGC
>Ga0080064_1001800_pt1 | contig 40452 bp, 37 predicted proteins | sample Subgrocontami54m_FD_69260 | JGI IMG/M metagenome (GOLD analysis project Ga0080064, IMG submission 69260) | Subsurface groundwater microbial communities from S. Glens Falls, New York, USA - GMW46 contaminated, 5.4 m (SPADES assembly) (version 2) ...
CTACCAGCACCTGTACAATCATTTCAGGCCGCACGCCGCGCTCGGACACCGCCCGCCCATCTCACGGATCTGTCAACAACCTGTCTGAATACGACACGTAGGGGCGCACGGCTGTGCGCCCGCTCTCTCAGCCCGCGGCGCGACGCGGGCTAGCCCCGTTCGCAGTGCACCTTGATCGCCGTCAGCGACGCGGTGACCGCCCGTCGCGACGCCGGTCCGAACACCAGCCGCTCCGCCAGCACGCCGGCGATCGGCCACGTCACCCGCACCAGCATCCGCGCCGTCAGCCGCGTGCCGCCGTCGATTGGCTCCAGCGTGTACGTCTCGTCCATCGCCGTCGGCCCGACGCGGATAAGCGACCGGAGCGTCCGCTCCGCCACGACCTCTTGCGGGCGATCGTGTAGCGTCCGGTACGGCCCGTTCGAGTAGCGCCAGCGCACGTACTGCCCCGGCTGCGGGTAGTCCGCCGGCGCGTCGATAGCGCCCTCGATGCCCGTGTCCCACTGCACGACCTCCGCCGGGTCGCACAGCGCCCGCCACACCCGCGCGGGAGTCGCTCCGACCTCGACGGCTACGCCAAAGGAGTACATGGTTTTGGCCTCGCCTGGTTACCCACCGAACGTCAGCGTTTCTCACTCTGATCAAGTGCCCGGTCCGCAACGGCACCCACGCGGCCGACCCACGCTCGTCTTCGTTTACTCATGACGAGATCCTACCGCGAGGCGTGGCGTCACGCATCCGCCTCCGCTTCCGTCGCGTATGCTGATAAGGTCGAGCCGCGCACGCAGCCGCATCGGCGCGAGTGCTTCGAAACGCATCCCCTCTCCCCTTGAGGGAGAGGGGATGGCCGTAGCCTACGGCCCGTTGGGGGCGGGGGCGAGGGGACCGTGACGCCCGCAAAGCCATCATTCCTGAAGCGCAAGCGCATCATGGCGATCACGACGCTCATCGCTGGCTCCGCGGTGCTCGCTGCTACCGCTTTCGCCTTCGTGTTCTGGCCCTCGGACGCGCCGCCCGGTAAGCCGAAGGCCGTGATTATCGACCAGCTTGCGATCACCGATCCGAACCCGGACTTCGTGAACGCCGCAGGCGTGCGCCTCCAAGACGCCGGCTACGCCGTCGACTACTATCGCTCCGACGAGGTCACGGTCGACTTCTATCGCGATCTCCCGAAGCAGGGGTACAAGCTGATCGTCATCCGCAGCCACGCGTCGCAGAAGGTCTTCGAGCGCGATCCCGCCACCGGCCGCGCTATCGAGAAGGACGGCGTGGCGCTCTTCACGAACGAGCGCTATTCGAGCTTCACGCATACCGGCGACCAGCGCGATTACCGCCTGGGCGTCGGCTCGTACCCCCAACTGGGCATCACCGACAAGTACTTTCTTATTGGCCCCGCGTTCGTCCAATCCAGCATGAGGGGGAAGTTTCACGACGCCACGATCGTCCTCATGGGGTGCGGCGGCCTGAGCACGAAGGGTATGGCGCAGGCGTTCCAGCAGCGCGGCGTGACGCAGTTCATCAGCTGGGACACGCTGGTCAGCGCCGCCCACACCGACGCGGCGACGCAAGCGCTGCTGTCGCACCTCGTGACGGAGAACCTTCCGGCCGCCGAGGCCGTGGCCAGGACCATGGCTGAGGTCGGCCCCGATCCGTCGTACGGCTCCCGTCTCCTGACGTTCCCGTAAACAGTCGAAGCGTGAGCATGCCGATCACGGCGACGCCGTGCGACTGCGGGTGCTCCATCGCGCGGGATCGATCGCCGTCAAGCGGGTCCGCGTCGTCGTCTCAACAACCACGCGCCGGACGTCACCGCCGCCAGCGCGAGCGCGGCGGCGCCGGACGCGAATCCGCGGAGCCCGCCGGATGCCGCCCGCGTCGACCCGGGCAGCGCAGCGAGGTCGGGCCGCAGGGCGACGCCGCCGACGGACGGGGGCGCCTGCCACGCCTGCGCCGCGTATGTCAGCGGCGACTTCGCATCATTGTTCAACGCCTGCGCGGACGCCACGCTGGCTCCGGGCGCCTCGTAGTACAGCGTGTTCGTCGTGTTCAGGTAGTTCGTGCAACTCAGCCCCGGATCGGTGCACGGTATGCCGCCGGGAATGCTGTTCACCCATATGCCGCTCGATCCGTACGACGCGCCGTCGCCGGTGCATTGCGGCGTCACCGCGGGCGCCTGATCGTAGTAGTACGACGTGTACGAGAAGCTCGGGATGTTCGTCGTCAAGGTCGCTGCCTGCACAACCGTCCCCTGTGTTCCGGTCACCATCTGCCACTGGATCGGTCCGGCGACGGGCGTCTCCGGCACGCCATCGATCGTCACGCCGCTGGTGTTCAGGTCGTTGTAGTAGGTCATCCCTGACGCGGCCGGGCTGTAGTCGAAAAAGTCCATCACGCTCGGGATCGAGTGGACGCGTAGATACGTGCGAATGTCCTGGCGTTGCGCGTAGAAGATGTGCTCGCGCTCCGTCAGGGGGCCGCTGTTTGCGCCGATATACGATCGGATCGCTCGCACGGGCCCGGTCTTGTTGACGACGAATGCCCCCTCGATCGGGCTCGACGGGATGATCCCATCGAACGTGTCCTCGGATCGCCCGCAGTACCCCGGCGAGAACAGCGCCTTGTGGCGGTCGAGAATATCGACGTTCGTCGCGCCGCCGATGCTGATCTTCATCTGGTCTTCCTGCCAGCGGTCGCCGAAGTGGTACGAGTAGTTTGGCGTCGTGATGAGCGAGTCTTCCGGGTTGCCGCCGTTGGCCGCCAGGTTGTATGTCGTCTTGTACGGGCCGGAGAGCAAATTGAACGCGTAGCTCACGTACGACTGGCCAGCGCCGGGATTGAGCGTGCCATTCTGCCGGAAGAGGTAGACGTACCCCGTTTGGCCGGCCGCGAGTGGGTCGGTGACGGTGATCTTTACGCCGCTGTTGGTGATGACGCCCGCCGGTGCCGCGGAGGAGGGTGGCAGACCGCCCGCATCCTTGACCATGAAGACGATCTCGTCGTTGCTGTCGAGCGTTGGGTCGGAGTCGGGGCCTGTGAACGTCCCGGTGTCGGTGTATTGCAGTGTACTGATGGCGCTGTACCCCGCGGGATATCCGGGAACGCTGCCGTTGTACACCGCCCCGAACGTTTTCACGTCACGTTCGTCCACCTGCACCGGGATCTGCACCCATCCCGCGCCGTAGCGGAACGCAACGAGGTCGCCCGGCGCGATGCCATTGAGCGATGGCACATCTGCCCCCGTCAGGACGACCGGATCCTCCACGCGCGTCAGCGTGCTGCCGCCGGCCGCCAGCGCATGCCGTCGCGCGGGGGCGAAGCTCGACAAGATCGCCAGCAGGATGACGGCGGAGAGCACGAGCAGGCGTTTCATGCGGCGTTCCTCGTCGATCGGCGACCGCCGACTGCTCTCCCCCGAGAGTGGCACCATCTTACACCACCCGCAGCGCAGCAGCGGGTCAGAGGGGGTTCGCCCAGGCACGCGCGTCAAGAAGCGAGACCGCACGAAGCCCGCAGATGAGCATCCGCGGGCTTCGTGTGCGACTTCTACATCGCATTGTGATGGTGCGTTGTGGCAGGGGACGGCGTCAGCTCACCGTCAGGGTGCCCTTCATCGTCGTCGGATGGACATCGCACTGGTAGTAGTACGAGCCCGCCTTCAGGTCCAGCTTCAGCTCTTGCTTGATCGGGCCGCTCTCAAGCGCCGTCTTGCCCAGCGTCTTCCCCTTGGCGTCGGCACCCTCGTGCACGCTGATGTTGTGCGGGATGCCGCTGTCCTGATTGTCGAAGACGATGGTCACGGTGCCTGCCACTGCCGAGAGCTTGTCCTTGTCGAACTTGAGCGTCGATCCCGACGCCTTGATCTGGGCCGTCGCCCCCGCGCTCGCGGTCCCCTGCACTGTTGGCTGCGCTGCCGGCGTCGCGCTGGCTACCGCCGTCTTCCCGCCGGCGGCCGGCGTGATCTTGAATTGCTTCACCGGGGTCGGGTCCGCTTCCGTCGCCGCGCTGCACGCCACCGTCGCCATCACCGCCAGCACCGCGATCGCGGCGCCGGCGAATATCCGCCTGGTCGTCATAGCTCCTCCTCCAACGCGTCCTGGCGACGCGAGTCTAATGCGCGTGCGCTGCGGCCGCCTGGCCGGTCACGGCAGCCGCTGCCTTCGCGTCGTTGATCGCCGCGCCGACCGTGTTGCCGCCGGGCGCGGCAGGTGCGCTCGCTCCCGGCTGGATGCCCGCGACCGCGTCCTTCAACGCTTTCACGATGTCATCGATGTTCAAGCTGTCGGTATAGACGACCGGGACCACCATGCCGCCGTTCGCCTTCGCGATGTTCAGCGACTTCCCGTCCGGGCCCATCACGTGCGACAGAATGTGGCAGTGGAAGATCCACGCGCCCTTGCCCGGCCCGTTCATCTTCACTTCCAGATCGATCGTCTGCCCCGGTGCGATCAGCACCGTATTTTCGACCCTCGCGCTCGCCCCGCCCGGCTGATCAGTCCCGTCGCGCGAGATCTCTTTCGTGAAATGCCCGTGGAAGTGCATCGGGTGCAGTTCGATCGGGCTGATGTTGATCATCCGCACGCGCAGCAAGTCGCCCTTCTTCACCAGCCACGGGTCGATGTTCGGAAATTCCTTCCCATTGATCAGGTAGTGGCCCTGGATGTTGTTCAGCAGCATCACGTGGTCCTGGTCGTACTTGCCGTTCCCACCATCGCGCGGCTCCACAAGGAACGCGCCGCTGAGGCCCATGCTGACCTGTTCCATGTCGTTCATGTGTGCGTGGTACATGAACGTGCCCGGCGTGTTCGGGATCGTGTACTCGTACACGAAGGTCTCGCCGGGCATCACAGGCGGCATCGTCAGCAGCCCGACGCCGTCCATCGAGTTCGGCACGACGAGCCCGTGCCAGTGCACGGTCGATGCCTCGTCAAGATCGTTGCGGTAGTAGATGCGCACCTTGTCGCCGGCCCTGAAGCGCAGCGTTGGCCCGGGGATCTGGCCGTTGTAGCCCCAGACCTCCACGGGCGGCTGGTCGTCGCGGAACTGCCACATGAACTTCGAACTGGTCAGGTGGACCGTCTTCACGTCGCCATCTTCGATCGTGACGGTGGCCTCTTTCGGCCCCAGGTACTCGGTCGCGGCCCGCGCCTTGCCTGTATCGCCTCGCAGCGCGATGCCGGTCACCACCAGCACACCGGCCAGCATCGCCACCCACGAAGCCATAAACCACTTGCGTTTCATCGGACTCCCTCCTCCAATCGAAGCTCCAACACGGCTTCCACATCCTCGCGGCCGCGAGCGTCGAGCGGACGGGCCGATTGGCCGCTTCCCGCAGTCCATACCTCCCGAATCGTTGCGAAATTGTTGTGGTCCGGCGTCAACGCATCGATGCGGCCGTTGCTCGCAGGGGTAGCGCTCGCCGTCGCCCCTACAACGACCAATCCGGCACGCGGCACGGAAAACGGCGCCGATCAGGCGCCGCGCTCAACTGCGACCTGTAAACCGTGAACTACGAACTACGAACTCCCCGACCCCTCCCGCCGCGCGATGAACGCCGCCGCCTCCGACCGCCGCCGCATGTTCAGTTTGCTCAGGATGTTGCTGACGTAGTTCTTCACCGTCTTGTCACTCAGGTACACCTCGGCCGCGATCTCCTTGTTCGTCTTTCCCTCGGCGATCAGCGCGAGAATCTTGTGCTCCTGCTCCGTCAGCGCGTCGAGCGGGTCGTCCGCCTTCCGCTGGCTGGCCGACCGTACGCGCTCCATCACCTTCTGCGTCACCGCCGCGTCCAGCAGCGACTCCCCGCGCGCCACGGCGGCGATCGCATCGGCCAGCGCCGACCCGCGCGTCTGCTTCAGCACATACCCCGCCGCGCCGGCGAGGATCGATGCGAACACCGCATCGTCATCGGCGTACGACGTCAGCATGATCACTTTCGTCTCGGGCCGCGTCTCGCGGATCTCCCGGCACGCCTCGATGCCGCTCCCGTCCGGCAGCCGCACGTCCATCACGATGACGTCCGGCTCGGACCGAGCCGCCTCGGCGATCGCCTGCTCGACCGTTCCCGCCTGCCCCACGACCTCGAAGCCCTCACGCCGCGCCAGCAGCGCCCGCAGGCCCTCGCGCACCACCTCGTGGTCATCCACCAGCAGGATCCGTGTCTTCGCCATGAACATCTCCTCATCTGTCTCGCGGGATCGCCGTGCGATTGCCATCGGCGAGACGCGAAGCGTGTGGCATAGCCGTCCCCGGCTGTGTGTCCGGCAAAGCCGGACCGACGCAAGTCCGACACTCCGATCGGAACCGATGATCGCGTGCGCGCACGATGCCGGCCGTGTCTCTTTCCTCGACCCGTTAGGAACACGGCCCCATCGAGTGTACCGCGCCGTCGAACAGCGCAGACACCATCGACACGAGTGTATCCTGCGCTTGAAAGGAGGGACAGAATGCCTGACTTTGCCATCGCAAAGTCGGCTACCCGGAGCGACAGAGAGCAAGTTCAATTGGAGGTGAATGTGGCTACAGTGCAGGAAACGCTTGAGAGAACGCGGCCTATGATGGCAATGGCCGAGTCGGTGGACGCGGCGACTCCCGGCGCGGCGGGACTCGCGTACCAAGCCGCCGAGTTGGCAGTACATGTGATGATGATGGAAATCGACGGGTACGACCCCTGGGACGATGGAAAGCGGTATCGTCGAGCGAGCGAGATTCTGGACATCGCTCAGACCGACTTCGCCTTTCTCCGCCAGGTGCGAATGCGCGACTTCTACGCCAATGCGGCCCGTGTCGATACGGAGTCTGGAATTGGTTGGGGGCCGCCACTCGAATCGCCGGACGATGAGGATTGCCGTCGTTGCGTCGTGACGGCTCGTCGCGTCGTAGACGCCGTTCACACGAAAATTGCACCGCCGAGCCGCTAAGCGGCCGGCGCTGCTCCTCCACATTCGATGTTAGTGGCACGGGTGGAGGGACTCGAACCCCCGACCGGCGGTTTTGGAGACCGCTGCTCTTCCAACTGAGCTACACCCGTCCGCAGACGACAGTATACGGAACCAAACGCCACGCGCGACGGCACGAAGTCCGTCTTGAGCCCCTCGCCGCCGGGCGGAGAGGGGTGGCCGATCTCGAGTCGCCGCCGGCGGACAGGCCGGCCTGTTCGCCGTGGCGAGGGTGAGGCTACGTGTCCACGACGCGCCGCACCAGGTCCGGGAAGTTGCTGCAGATGCTGTCCACGCCGGCGTCGCACATCTTCGCCATGTCCTCTTCGCCGTCCACCGTCCACGTCATGAACGTCAGCGAGCGCTTCTGCCCCTGCCGCACAATCTCCGGCGTCGCGAACGCGTAGTACACACTCACGCCCTGCGCGTTCAGCGACAGCGCGAACCCGAAGAAGTCCTGCCAGTCCGCCACGCGCCGGCCGTCCGTCAGCAGCGCCGACGCCATCCGCGGCTCGACCGCCCGCATCGCCCGCACGACGTTCGGATAGAACGAATGCACCTCGCAGTCGGCGATGCCGCCCGCCTCGCGCACCACATCCGCGACCTGATTCTCGATGCCCGCCTGCTTCACTTCGATCTGCAGCAGCGCCTTGCCCTTCGTCAGGTCGAGCACCTCCGCGAGCGTCGGGATCTTCGCGCCGTGAAACTTCGGCGCGAACTGACGCGCGCCGGCGTCGAGCGCGCGCACCACGTCGAACGTCATCTCGTGTACGTTGCCGGCGCCGTCCGTCGTCCGGTCAACGGTCTCGTCATGGATGAGCACCGGCACCCCGTCCGACGTGCAGTGCACGTCGATCTCGATCGCGTCCGCGCCCAAGCGTAGCGCCGCCTCGATGCCGGCGAGCGTATTCTCCGGCGCGTGCCCCTTGCACGCCGCGTGCGATGTGACGAGCGGCATCCTCATACATCCCCAACTGTGAACTGCAAACGGAGAACTGTGAACTCCCTACACATCCTGCCGATTCTCCAGCGCGCGCGAGAGCGTGACTTCGTCGGCGTACTCCAGATCGCTGCCCATCGGCAGCCCGCGCGCCAGCCGCGTCACGCGAATGCCCATCGGCGTCAGCAGGCGGCTGATGTACATCGAGGTCGCTTCGCCTTCGAGGTTCGGGTTCGTCGCCATGATCACTTCCGTCACCGAGCCGCCGCGTAACCGCGCGAGCAGTTCGTTGACCTTGAGGTCTTCCGGTCCGACGCCGTCCATCGGCGAGATGACGCCGTGCAGCACGTGGTACTGCCCGTGGAATCCGCGCGTGCGCTCGACGGCCAGGATGTCCAGCGGCTCCTCCACCACGCAGATCAGCGATCGGTCGCGCGACTCATCGCGGCAGACGTTGCACGGGTCGCTCTCTGTGACGTTCTGGCACACCGAGCAGAGGACGGTCTTCTCCTTCAGCTCGATGATCGCCTGGGCGAGCGCGAGCGCCTCGTCGGGCGGGATGCGCAGCATGTGATACGTCAGCCTCTGCGCGCTCTTCGGTCCGATGCCCGGCAGCTTGTGAAACGCGTCGATGAGCTTTGCGACAGGAGCAGGCGCGGCACCGAGCTGTTCAGGCATAGGAGGAGTCTGTCAGTCTCTCAGTCGATCCGTCGCGTAAGAAGAACTCTGCTCCCCTCTCCACGTCGTGGAGAGGGGCTGGGGGTGAGGTGCTCGTCTGGCTCAGTCACCGAGAACCACTAGCCACTAGCCACTAGCCACTAGCCACTAGCCACTAGCCACTAGCCACTAGCCACTAGCCACTAGCCACTAGCCACTCAACCCCGGAATATTTCCCAGGCCCATGCCGCCCGCAAGCCCCGCTAGCTGGCCCATTTGCAACGACTGCACCTTGCCCAGGGCTTCGTTCAGCGCCGCAGTCAGCAGGTCCTCGAGCATCTCGGCGTCTTCCGGGTCGATCACTTCCTTGTCGATCTTCATCGACTCGACCTTCATGCCGCCGGTCAGCACGATCTGCACAGCGCCGCCGCCCGAGGTGCCTTCGACGCGCTTCTCGGCGAGGTCCGCCTGCGCCTTCTGCAGCTGCGCGCCCATCTGCGCGATCTTCGCCATCATGTCACGATTCATCGCCATCGTCAGGACTCCTGTGTTTCGCTCACGATTTTCGCGCCGTGCGCCTCTACTGCGTGCTGCACCAGCGGGCTCTTGCTCATCGGCCGCGCCGCTTTCGGCGCAATGATACATCGGATCGATACGGGCGCCCCAAGGATCTCTGCCGCCAGCTCTTCGTAGACCTTGCGGTTAGCGCCTTCCTCGACACCCTTTTTGTGGAACTTGTCCTCGAAGAACCCCAGCGTCAGCACGCCGTCCTGCCACGATACGGCGTCGCACGATCCGTTCAGCAGCGCATCGAGCTTTACGCTCCGTGGCCGCGCCAGCGCCCGCAGCCGCCCGACCACAGTCGACAGGTCGACGCCGTCATTGCCAGCGCCGACGCCCGGCAGCGGCTCGACCGTGTGATGCGCTGTGCCGCCGTTCCCGTTCGCCGCAGGCGATGGTGATCCTGCCGCGGCCGTCGCCGGCTCCGGTTCCGGCTCGTCCGGCGCGGGCGGGATCACCGGCGCCTTGCTCCCCAGCATCTTCGCGATGTCTTCCGCTGACGCCTTGCTCAGATCCTTCCGCAGATCGGCCGGCACGCGCTCGTGCTCGCCACGCGCGACCCCCCTTCCCGCATCGGGAAGGGGCTGGGGGTTAGGTCGCGCGGCCCCCCTTCCCGCACCGGGAAGGGGCCGGGGGGTAGGTTCCGTGGGCTGGGGGTTAGGTCGCGCGGCCCCCCTTCCCGCATCGGGAAGGGGCTGGGGGTTAGGTGCCGGCGCCATCGTCGCGTCCGCCAGCGCCAGCTCCAGCGGCAGCGGCGATAACGGATCGGCGCGCAGATCCGCCAGCCCGAAGGCCCGCAGCGCTCGCACGAGCTTCGTCGCCGGCACGCCCTCGATGCTCGCCCGCATCTCGGCGAGCTGCTCCGGCGTCCACTGCCCGTCCGGCTCCGCGCCCGACTGCACCAGCAGCAGTTCACGCAAGCGCAGCACCACTTCCTTCTGGAACTGTCTTAGGTCCAGCCCGTCGTCGCGCACCGCGCCGATCGTCGAAAGCCCCATCGCGAAGTCGCCGCACAGGGCGTGCAGCGCCAACTGCGTCGCGCGCTCGTCCGCGATCAGCCCCAGCCCCTCGCGCACCGCCTCCAGCGATACGTCCTTGCCGTATGAATCGCAGATCTGCTCGAACAGATTGATCGCGTCGCGCAGGCTGCCGGTCGCGCTTCGTGCGATCAGCTCCAACCCCTCGCGCGGCACGCCGAGCTTCTCTTCCGCCGCGATGTGCGCGAGCCGGTCGGCCATGGCTGACAGCGGGATGCGCTTGAACTCGAACCGCTGGCAGCGCGACACGATCGTCGCCGGCACCTTGTGCGTGTCCGTCGTCGCCAGGATGAAGACGATGTGCCCGGGCGGCTCCTCGAGGATCTTCAGCAGCGCGTTGAAGGCCTGCTCGGTGAGCATGTGCACTTCATCGATGAGGTAGACCTTGTGCGCCGCGGCGCCGCCCATCGGCATGTAGTTCGCGTTGTCCCGCAGATCGCGGATGTCGTCGATGCCGCGGTTGCTCGCCCCGTCCAGCTCTACGAGGTCCAGCGCGCTCCCCTCGCCAAACGATTTGCACGACGCGCACGCGTTGCACGGCTCGCCCGGGCTCTTCTTGGCATCGACCGCGTTCTTCTCGCAGTTAATCGCTTTCGCGAGCAAGCGCGCCGTCGTCGTCTTGCCCGTCCCGCGCGGGCCGGAAAAGAGGTAGGCGTGCGACACCTTGTGCGATGCCAGCGCGTTGATCAGCGTGCGCGTCACGACGCTCTGGCCCGAAACGTCGGCGAAGCACTGGGGGCGCCATTTGCGATAGAGGACTTCCGTCGGCATGCGGGTCTCGATCCCTCGATACAGCCCTGGGGTGCCGTCATTATAGGCGGCGATCATCCCGCGGGCGAGACGTTTGCATAACGCGCGCGGTGCACCCAGCGCGCCATGCACACGGCGCGCTGGGCGTACTTCACGCTACGTCATGCTTGTGCCGCCACATGCCGAGACGTGCTTGCACAGGCATCTCCCGTTGTGGCGGCGTCAGCGACGAGTGTCTCCTCACGGGCCTTGCCAGCTCCCGACGCCTTGCGTGATCTCCGGGTTGCGCAGTCCGGACGAACGGGGCGCCGTGTCCGGGCGCTCGCATCGCGTAACGAAGACGCGATGAGCGCTGCGAAGCAGGTGGCTGCGGCTGGCTATTCGACCCGATGTAACTTCGGGTTAGGACCACCGAATGCCTATTATTGTACAAAAGTGCATTTTAAGTCACTTTTTGCTTGATACTGCTCTCGCCTCGATCTAGGATCGAAGGGTGATGAAATCCACACGAGACCTGATGCGCGACGTGCTGGCGGCCCGAGGCGAAGCTACGGTGGCCGATATCTCCAGCGATCTGGGACTGAATCAGGCCAACATCCGCCGCCACCTCGAGGTGATGCGGGCGGAGGGCCTGGTAGACATAACAATACGCCGGCACGAGATCGGGCGACCGTCGTACGTGTACAAGCTGACCGAGCGGGCGGAGGAGATGAACGCCCACTACCCGCGCCTGGTTAACCGGATGTTCAAGCGTCTGGCGACGCAGCCGGGCTCCGCGCCGCTGCTGGCGCAACTGTTCGACGGCGTCGCCGACGATGTCGCCGTGGCGCACCGGCAGCAGGTGACGGGCGCGACGCTCGGCGAGCGGGTGGCGGAGACGAGCACCGCGCTCAAGGAAGAGGGCATCGTCGACCACTGGCGGAAGGACGACGACGGCTTCCACCTGATGAACACAGCCTGCCCGTACCGCAAAGCGGCGGAGTCGTCGGATGCGCCGTGCCACGCGGACCACAAGGTGGTGGAGACGCTGATCGGCGTACCCGTCGAGCAGGTGAGCCGCATCGTCGACGGGCATCACATGTGCGAGTACGTGATCCGCGATGTCGCGCGCGGCGTCGAAGTCGAGTCGAAGTAAGCGGAGCGGGCGCGTTGCCCGCATTGAGAATAGAAGCGAATGGAGCACGGGCGTCTCGCCCGTAATCGAGAGCCAGAGAGAGAAGGACGGATGACGGACGACGTACTGCTGAAGATTGGCGGCCTCAAGGTCGCCGTGGACAGCAAGCAGATCCTGAACGGCGTCGACCTGGTGGTGAATCGCGGCGAAGTGCACGCGATCATGGGGCCGAACGGTTCCGGCAAGAGCACGCTCGCGAACGCGCTGATGGGGCACCCGAAGTACGAAGTCACGAGCGGCACCGTGCTATTCAAGGGCCAGAACATCCTCGGGCTATCGCCGGACAAGCGCGCGCAGAGCGGCATGTTCCTGGCGTTCCAGTACCCGACGAGCATCCCCGGCGTGACGATGGTCAACTTCCTGCGCCAGGCGATGAAGGCTGTGCGCGGTGAAGACGTGCCGGTGCGCGAGTTTCGCGAGAAGCTGCTCGCCACCATGAAGCTGCTGAAGATGGACGAGCAGTTCGCGCGCCGCTACGTCAACGAAGGCTTCTCGGGCGGCGAGAAGAAGCGCGCCGAGATCCTCCAGATGGGCATCCTTGACCCCGATCTTGCCGTCATGGACGAGACCGACTCGGGACTCGACATCGACGCTTTGCGGACAGTGGCAGAGGGCATCAACTCGCTCACATCGCCGAAGCTGGGCATCGTGCTGATCACGCACTACCAACGGCTGCTGAACTACATCACGCCGCAGTTCGTCCACATCCTGTACCAGGGACGGATCATCCAGTCCGGCGGCGCTGAACTGGCGTTGCAGCTCGAAGAGCAGGGATACGATCCGGTGATCGCGAAGTATGGCCCCGCGCTGGCGGCGGCCGAAGAGAGGGCGTAAGCCATGGTTGCGAAAGTCACACCGGAGATCGCGAAGCAGGACGGGTACAAGTTCGGCTTCAACGACAACGACAACGCCGTCTACTCGTACCGCACCGAAAAGGGGCTGAGCGAGGACGTCGTGCGCGAGATCTCGCGCGTGAAGAACGAGCCGCAGTGGATGACGGACTTCCGCGTGAAGTCGTACCACCACTTCCTCGACAAGCCGATGCCGACGGGCTTCTGGGGCGGCAGCATCCAGAACTACGACCTCGACTTCAACGACATCTACTACTACGCGCGCGCCTCCGACCGGCCCGAAGCCGACTGGTCGGACGTGCCGGAGTACATCAAGGACACGTTCGACAAGCTCGGCATTCCGGAAGCCGAGAAGAAGTCGCTGATCGCCGGCGTCGGCGCGCAGTACGACTCCGAGGTGGTGTACCACAGCATCCGCGAAGACCTCGAGAAGCTCGGCGTCATCTTCACCGACACGGACAGCGCGATGCGCGACTATCCGGACATGTTCCGGAAGTATTTCGGCACGATTGTGCCGCCGGCCGACAACAAGTTCGCGGCGCTGAACAGCGCGGTGTGGTCGGGCGGCAGCTTCGTCTACGTCCCGCCGGGAGTAAAGGTCGACATCCCGCTGCAGGCGTACTTCCGCATCAACAAAGAGAACATGGGCCAGTTCGAGCGGACGCTGATCATCGCCGACGAGGGCAGCTACGTGCACTACGTCGAGGGCTGTACGGCGCCGACGTACTCGACCGACTCGCTGCACAGCGCCGTCGTCGAGATCATCGTCAAGAAGAACGCGCGCGTGCGCTACACGACGATCCAGAACTGGTCGACGAACGTCTACAACCTCGTGACCAAGCGCGCCGCCGCGTACGAGAACGCCGTCATGGAGTGGGTCGATGGCAACCTCGGCTCGCGGCTGACGATGAAGTACCCCAGCGTCTACCTGATGGAGCCCGGCGCGCACGGCGAGATCCTCTCGCTGGCGATGGCGGGCGACGGCCAGCACCAGGACGCCGGCGCGAAGATCGTACACGCGGCGCCGGACACCACGTCAACGATCATCTCGAAGTCCGTATCGAAGGGCAGCGGCCGCACGAGCTACCGTGGCGCGCTGAAGGTGTACCCGGGCGCCGTGCGCTCGAAGGCGACGGTGCGCTGCGACGCGCTGCTGCTCGACGAGCACTCGCGGTCGGACACGTACCCGCTGATGGAGATCGAAGAGGAGCAGGTGAACATCGGCCACGAGGCCTCGATCTCGAAGGTCGGCGAGGATCAGCTGTTCTACCTGCAGAGCCGCGGCCTGAGCGAGGTCGATGCGACGAAGATGATCGTCAACGGCTTCGTCGAGCCGATCGTGAAGGAACTGCCGATGGAGTACGCGGTCGAGCTGAACCGGCTGATCGAGCTTCAGATGGAAGGCGCTGTTGGGTAGTGGCGGGTGATGAGGATGACGAGCGTGATCAATCGCCACCAGCGATACCACGCAGAGAACCACGCGAGATCGCGCGACGCATCGCGCGCGGGCATGCTCACCTCGAGCACTTTCCTGAACTCCGCGTGGCCGATCTTGCCCAACTGATCGAGGACGCGCTCGATCGTGGCGAAAGCAAGGTGTTCGATGGCAGGACGATGTTCTGGGACGAAGAAGAAGGCATCGTGGTCATCATGAACCCGGCGGATCCCGATGGTGGAACGGCCGTGCGAACAGAGCGGCGCTATTTCGACGCTTGGGGAGAGCAACGGAGGTAGACCATGAAGATAAAGCGAACTGAAACGGGTCGCGCGGACGTCGAACTTTCGTTGAGGGAACTCGACCTCTTAAGGAATGGGTTGAACGAAGCGCGGCTTGCCGTGAAGGGCGATGCGGACTTCGAAACGAGAATGGGCAGCCCTAAGGCCGAAGTGGATCAGCTCATCATGGCGTTGCAATCGCTGATCACGGAGATAGTTCGGTTGGAGCAGTCTGCCCGCACGGCTGCAGGATAAGCAAGCAAACGATATGTCAGCTCAACTCACCGACACCACCATCCCCGGCTTCACCGAAGCCGACATCGACGCGCTGATCGCGCGCAGCGATGCGCCGCAATGGCTCGCCGAACGCCGGCGGACGGCGTGGCGCACGTATGTGGCGATGGATCTGCCGGATCCGGGCGACGAGGAGTGGCGGCGCACCGATGTTCGGGCGATGCGCTTCGATGGCGCGCGGCTCGCGACGGCGGCAACACCGGCCTCCGGCGATGCCGCGCCGCGCGACAGATCGCTGGCGGGCGAGATCCTGCAACGCGATGCCGATGCCGTCTCAGTGCAGCTCGATCCGGAGCTGGCGGCGCGCGGCGTCATCCTGTGCGATCTGCACATCGCCGCTCGCGAGCACGAGGAGCTGCTCAAGCGCTACCTTTCCGACGCGGTGCGGCCGAGCGAATGGAAGTTCGTCGCGCTGAACGCGGCGCTCTGGTCGGGCGGCTGCTTCCTGTACGTGCCGAAGGGCGTCGAAGTCGCGCTGCCGGTACAGCTTTCGACGAGCATGTCGGCCGATGGTCTGGCGGTGTTCCCTCACACGATCATCGTCGCCGAAGCGAACAGCAAGGTAACGTTCGTCGACGAGACGCGGTCGCCAGACGTCGGCCCCCTCTCCCCCCAGCCCCCTCTCCCACAGGAGGAGAAGGGGAGTCATGGTTTCGTCAGCGGCGCCGTCGAGATCTACGTCGGCGACGGCGCGAAGGTCGACTACTACTCGATCAACCGCTGGGGCGGCGGCGTCAACAACTTCAACACAGTCCGCGCGATCCTCGGGCGCGACGCCGAGTTCCTCGCCATGGCGGCTGGCATTGGCAGCAAAGTGACGAAGATGCGCATCGATGCGGAGATGCCGCAGGCTGGCGCGCGCGTGACGTTGCTCGGCGTCACGTTCGGCGACGGCTCGCAGCACTTCGACTACAACACGCTGCAGAATCACGTCGGCAAGAGCACGATCAGCGACCTGCAGTTCAAGTCGGCGCTGACCGACAGCGCGTCGCTGGTCTGGTACGGCATCACGCGCATCAACGAGACCGCGGGCGGCAGCGAGGCGAACCAGACATCGCGCAACCTGCTGCTGAGCGAGCACGCGAAGGCGGCGCCGATCCCGATCCTCGAGATCAAGGCGCACGACGTGTCGAAGTGCAGCCACGGCGCCACGGTGGGGCCGGTCGACGAGAACGAACTGTTCTACCTGCAGGCGCGTGCCATCCCGCGCGATGTCGCCGAGCGGATGCTGGTGGAAGGATATTTCGCCAGCGTCGTCGACCGCATTCCGAACGCCGCGTTGCGCGCGCGCATCATGACGGCGATGCTGGCGAAAGCCGGCGGCGGCGCCGGAACGCTGACGTACGATGAGGTGATTGCGGCGAAGTAGGACGCGGGACACGAGACGCGGGAAGCGGGATCGGTTAGGGAAGCCTCGAATGGGATTTGAGAGCGTCGCGAAGGTCAGCGATACGCCGCCAGGCACGATCAGCGTGCACGAGGTCGGCGGCGTGCGCATCGCGCTGTGCAACGTCAACGGGCGCTTCTACGCGATCGACGACGTCTGTACGCACGACGGCGGCCCGCTCGACCAGGGAGAACTCGACGGCGAGCAAGTCGAGTGCCCGCGCCACGGCGCGAAGTTCGACGTGACAACAGGCCGCGCGACGGTGCTGCCGGCGGTGCGCCCGGTGAAGACGTATCGCGTCGAAGTCGAAGGCGACGACGTGAAGGTGGAGGTGGGGTGAGGAGTCGCTCAGTCTGTCAGTCCCTCAGTCGCGTGGCCACGCGGGATCGCCTTCTGAGAGACTGAACGACCGAATGACTGAAAGACCGACGGACATGTACGACATCGACCAGGTACGCAAAGATTTCCCCATCCTCGATCGAAAGATCCACGGCACTCCGCTGGTGTACCTCGACAACGCCGCCACGACGCAGAAGCCGCGGCAGGTGATCGACGCGCTGGTGCACTACTACGAGCACTACAACGCGAACATCCATCGCGGCCTGCACACGCTGGCGGAAGAAGCGACCGCGGCGTACGAGGCCACGCGCCTGAAGGCCGGCGCGTTCATCAACGCCGAGTATCCCGCTGAAGAGATCATCTTCACGCGCAACACGACCGAGTCGATCAACCTCGTCTCGAACGCGTGGGGGCGCAAGTTCCTCAAGCCGGGCGACGAGATCGTGTTCACGGCGATGGAGCATCACAGCAACCTCGTGCCGTGGCAGATGATCGCGCAGGCTACGGGCGCGACGCTGCGTCATATCGAGATCGACGACGACGGCAAGCTGATCTGGGACGACGTGCTGGCGAAGATCGGCGCGAAGACGAAGATCGTCGCGATCACGCAGATGTCGAACGTGCTCGGCACGATCAATCCGATCAAGGAGATCGCCGCGATCGCGCACCGCTTCGGCGCTGTCATGCTGGTCGATGGCGCGCAGAGCGTGCCGCACATGCCGGTCGACGTGCGCGACCTCGACTGCGACTTCCTGGCGTTCTCGTCGCACAAGATGCTCGGGCCGACGGGCGTGGGCGTGCTATACGGCAAGCGCGACCTGCTGAACGCGATGGACCCGTACATGGGCGGCGGCGAGATGATCATGCGCGTCTCGTACGAATCGAGCACGTACGCGGCACTGCCGAACAAGTTCGAGGCGGGCACGCCGAACATCGCCGACGTCATCGCCTTCGGCGCGGCGATCGACTATCTCGAAGGCATCGGCATGGACGCGGTACGCACGCACGAGATCGCGATCACGCAGTACGCGATCGATGCGCTGTCGGCGGTCGAGGGCGTGACGGTGTACGGGCCGAAAGACGCGCACGACAAGGGCGGCGCCGTCACGTTCAACTACGGCGACGTGCACCCGCACGATCTGAGCCAGGTGCTCGACCAGCAGGGCATCGCCATCCGCGCGGGCCACCACTGCGCGCAGCCGCTCATGCGCCGCCTCGGCTGCGTCGCGACGGCGCGCGCCAGCTTTTACATCTACAACCGGAACGATGAAGTTGATGCGCTCGTCGATGGCCTCGGCGCGGCGGACAGGATATTCGGACGTGCCACAACCGCAGCCAGAGCTTGAGCTCGACGAACTCTATCGCGAGCTGATCCTCGATCACTACAAGAGCCCGCGCCATCACGTGAAGCTGGCGCGCGCCGATGTCGTCGCCGAGGGCTACAACCCCGTGTGCGGCGACGAGGTCGAGATGCAGCTGGCGTTCGATGGCGACCGCCTGACCGGGATCGGCACGATCGGCCGGGGCTGCTCGATCAGCCAGGCATCAGGATCGATGATGTCGGAGTTGGTGGCGGGCAAGGACATCGCCGAGATCCGCCGGCTGAGCGGCGAATTCACGCGCATGATGACGGAGCCCGGCGGCACAGTGCCGGAGGACCTCGGTGATCTGGAAGCGCTGCAGGGCGCGGCGAAGTTCGCGGCACGCGTGAAGTGCGCGACGCTGGCGTGGCACACGCTGGCCGATGGCATCGCGCAGCACGAGAAGGGCGACGGCGTCGTGCGGAGGGAGGAATCGTGATCCCAGTCAAGCGGCTTAACCATGCGGTGCTGTACGTGCAGGACCTCGACCGATCGGTCGCGTTTTATCGCGAGGCGTTCGGCTTCGAGGAGATCGCGCGCGAGGGCGGGCAGATGGCGTTCATGCGCGCCGCCGGCTCGACCAATCACCACGACCTGGGACTGCTGGCGGTGGGCCCGAACGCACCGCGACCGCCGCGCGGATCGACGGGGCTGTACCACCTGGCGTGGGAGGTGCCGTCGATCGAAGACCTGTCGTCGGCGGCAGCACAGCTGGCGAACCTCAACGCGCTGAGCGGGCAGAGCGACCACGGCGCGACGAAGTCCCTGTACGGCGCCGACCCCGACGGCAACGAGTTCGAGGTGATGTGGATGTTGCCGCGCGAGGAGTGGGGCGAGTTCGACAAGCGCGGGATCATCGCGCCGCTGGATATGGCTACGGAAGTAACGCGACACGGCGAGAAATCACGTAACCCGTAGGGACAGGTCTTCAGACCTGTCCGTTCCCGAGTCAGCGGCGGCGGGACGCGAGAAGGAGATGATGCGATGTCGGTAAAAGGTCTGCTTTCGGAAGAACTGGTGATGGAGCGGGTGAAGGATGTCTTCGACCCGGAGATCCATCTGAGCATCGTCGAGCTGGGCCTCGTGTACGGCGTCGACATCACGGACGACGGCGTCGTGACCGTGACGTACACGCTGACGAGCCCCGGATGCCCGCTGGGCGCTGTCATCGACGGCCAGATCCAGGACGTGCTGATCGATCTGCCGGGCGTAAAGCAGGTGGTCAACAAGCTGACGTTCTCGCCGCCGTGGGACCCGAAGACGATGGCGAGCGACGACGTGAAGATGCAGCTGGGGATCTGGTAGACGGATCGCCGTCGAACTGCGACGGAGCGATACAGAACCAGCCGGCCGCCGCTCAGCACCTTGAGCGGCGGCCGATTCTGATCCTGGATTAGGGTGCGGATCATCTCGTCCCGCATACTACGGGTGACCGCACGCGCTATAGCGATCCAGGAGGAGCCCCGCATGATCGCACCGTCACGCCGCCGCCCGTCCGTATTCTCGCGCTTCGGCCTGTTGCTGCTGGTGGCCGCCGGCCTCGGCGCCGCGTCCTGCACGCTTGTCGGGCAGGGCCACCTCAGCGTCGCGAACGATCTGAGCGGCATCGGCGCCGACAACACGATCTTCCGCGCATTCGCGCCCGACCCGGGCGACGTCTGGCCGCCGGCCGGCACCGTCAACATCTTCGTCAAGGGCGACGACTTCGGAAAGCCGCCGTCGTACGGCATGAACGGATATCTCTATCTCGCGCACACCGGGCTCAGTTGCCCGCAATCGGAGGGTGCGCCCGAGGCCTTCACGCTGGCCGACGTCACGCTCACCGGCATCGTCACGGTGACGAACGGCAGCGTGAACCAGAACGTGACGATGGCCGATACCGGCGCCAACCGCCAGGGGCGCTGGGCGCTGATCGAGATCAACGAACTGACGGGCTATCCGGGGAAGCACCTGATCCACCGCTGCGGCACCGTCACGTGGACCGGGTCGCCTTCGGCCAGCGCGGACCCGTGCACGCTGCGCACGTCGCTGGAGGGCAATCCGCTCACCGTCGGCAAGTTCTTCGCGCTCGACGCGGGCACGCAGTGGCAGTTCTGCTACGGCGGCGCCGCGGCCGGCAGCAACGAGAAGTTCCTCTTCCGCACCGACAATGGCGGCGCCCTGTGGACGCTGATCAGCCGCACGACGCTCGGCAGTCCGCCGGCGGAGGCGGGCGTCGGCGAGCTGCCGAACGGCAACGGCGTCAGCGCGCTGTTCTTCCAGGACGCGAACAAGGGATGGCTCGGTCTCAGCAGCCCCGGCCATAACCTGTTGCGCTCGACGGACGGCGGCCACAACTGGTCGGAGGTCGTGGTGCCGAGTCTGTCGCCGGCGGTGCCGGTGATCTCGATCACGTTCTCCGATGCGACGCACGGGACGTTCACGTCGCCGGACGCCACGTGGACGACGACCGACGGCGGCGTGACGTGGGTGAAGTCGCCGTAGGATGGCTTGGAACTCGTAGCGCGGGCTTTTCAGCCCGCGCGGGCCGCATTTGCACACCGACGGCGGCAAAGCGCGAAGGCTGACGACCGCGATGTAAGAGAGCCGCCCCCGGCACTGGTGGTACTCGCGCGCGGAGCCGGCGCCGCACGCCACCAACTCCCGGCCAGCACGGCCCGGTGCGCGACCCCGCTCGATGCCTGACTTGACGGACGAAACGTAGCGCTTCACCCCGCCCTGTCGGCCACCCCTCTCCGCCCGGCGGAGAGGGGGTTGGATGGGGCGTTTGGTGCTAGAGATGGTCTGCATCGCGTGCAGCAGGCAAGCCGCCGCCGTCGGTTGATGACGCTACGGCTTGGCATCAACCACGACGGTGCGCACAGCGCAGTTCTCGAGCGGCGTGAGGACGAAGTCATCGATCGGCTTGCCGGCGAGGTAGTCGAGCGCGATGCTCATGCTGCCGCCGTGGGTGACGAGGATGAGGTCGTGCGCCGGCGGTGACGCGCGCAGTCCGTCGAGGAAGCGCGCCATGCGTTCGTGGACGTCGGCCCAGCTCTCCCCTTGGTCGATGCGGAAGTGCGGGTCGCGCCAGAGCGCCATCGTCGCCTCGCCGATGTCGGTGTAGAGCTGGCCGCGCGCGTAGCCGAAGTTGCGCTCGCGCAGCGCCGCCTCTTCGGCAATCGGCAGCGAGAGGCGCTCGCCGATCGCGGCGGCCGTCTGCATCGCGCGCGCGTAGTCGCTCGCGAGGATCGCTTCCGCGCGCGTCGTCTGCGCCAGCGTCGCGGCGACGGCGATCGCTTGCGCGCGGCCCGCCTCGCTCAGCGGCACGTCGGGCATCTGGAAGCGGCGCTCGGCGTTGCCCGGCGTCTCGCCGTGGCGGACGAAGTGCAGGGTGATGGTGCGGGTGGTGGTCATTGGCGCACCATAGCCGCGTCGTGTCGTCCGGACAACCAACCGGGTCGCAGCGCACCGACAGCCGAGTTCCTTCACTGAACACGCGTGCGTTCACTTGTCAAATGTGTTTCGCTGGGGTACGATCGTCCAATCCCATGTGGGAGCGTGCTTCTGCGTTCGCGGCTACGACCGCGCCACGCCGGAGTGAGCGGGGTCGCGGTGGCGACCTCGCTGCGTTTTTCTCTGGGAACCCATATTCGGGCCGGCCTCGTGACACCGATTGTGAAACACGTTACAATTGGCACTTCGAGGCACCTGACAGGTATCGACGCAATCTATCCGCCCCATGCGCCCGACCGCCGACGGGACGCCTGCGGCACCGGCTTCGTCGCCGATATCCCAGACGGAACGCGTCCGCGCTACGTGCGCACGCGAAGACCGGCGACGGAATCGGACGAGGGGAAGCGAGGAAACGTGTCCACTGACGCGGAGCTGACGGGGCGACCTCTGCCGTTCAGCGCGCTGCCCGCGGCGAGCGGTCTCTACGACCCCCGCTTCGAGCATGACGCCTGCGGCGTCGGCTTCGTCGTCGATGTCACGGGGGCGAAGAGCCGCGACATCGTCGACACCGCTCTCGGCGCGCTCTGCAACCTCGACCACCGCGGCGCATCCGGCGCCGAGGTGAACACCGGTGACGGCGCGGGGATTCTCATCCAGGTACCGGATAGGTTTCTACGCGGCGTCACGCCGTTCGCGCTGCCGGCCGAGGGCGCGTATGGCGTCGGGCTGGCGTTCCTCCCGGCGGAGGCGCGCGCCGCCGATAGGGCGCGCGGCGCCGTCGAGGATCTCGCCGTACAGCAGGGTCTGCAGGTCATCGGCTGGCGCAACGTTCCCGTCGACGATTCGATGATCGGGCCGACGGCGCGCGGAGTGATGCCCGGTTTCTGGCACTGCTTCGTCACGGACCCGGCCGGTTCGACCGGCATCGAACTCGACCGCAAGCTGTTCGTGCTGCGCAAACGGGTCGAGCACGATGCCTGCGACGAACTCGAGATCTACTTTTCGTCGTTGTCGAGCCGCACGCTCGTCTACAAGGGCATGCTGACGACGCCGCAACTCGAGGAGTTCTTCCCCGATCTGCGCGATCCGCGCCTCGAGTCAGCGCTCGCGCTGGTGCACAGCAGGTTCTCGACCAACACCTTCCCATCGTGGCCGCTCGCGCACCCGTACCGCTACCTCGCCCACAACGGCGAGATCAATACGGTGCAGGGCAACCGCAACTGGATGCGCGCGCGGTCGGCGCAGATCTCCACGCCGTTGATTCCCGACCTCGATCGCGCCTTCCCGATCATCACCGAGGGAGCGTCCGACACCGCAAGCTTCGACGAGTGCCTGGAGCTCTTGCATCTGGCCGGCCGGTCGCTCGCGCACGCGGTGCTGATGATGATCCCGGAGGCGTGGGAGAACCACGCCACCATGTCGCCGGCCAAGCGCGCGTTCTATCGCTACCACGCCTCGCTGATGGAGCCCTGGGATGGCCCCGCGTCGATCGCGTTCAGCGATGGCACGGTGATCGGCGCGGTGCTCGACCGTAACGGCCTGCGTCCGAGCCGTTACTGGGTCACCGACGACAACCGCGTGATCATGGCGAGCGAGACAGGTGTGGTCGACATCGACCCGGCGCGCGTCGTCAAAAAGGGGCGGCTACAGCCAGGGAAGATGTTTCTCGTCGACACGTCGCTGGGCCGTATCGTCGACGACGAAGAGATCAAGGCAGCGCTCGCCGCTGAGCATCCGTACGAGCAATGGTGCGAGCAGGAGCAGGTGCATCTGAGCGATCTGCCCGAGCGGGGGCACAAGGTCGCCTCACACCAGTCGGTGGTCCGGCGCCAGATGACGTTCGGCTACACGCACGAGGAGCTGAAGCTGATCGTCGCGCCGATGGCCAAAGGGACGGACCCGCTTGGCTCGATGGGCACGGATACGCCGGTCGCCGTGCTGTCGGATCGCTCGCGCCTGTTGTTCGACTACTTCTCACAGCTCTTCGCGCAGGTCACGAACCCGCCGCTCGACGCGATCCGTGAAGAGCTCGTCACGTCACTCGCGTCGACGATCGGCGCCGAGGGCAATCTGCTCGATGCCCAGCCGGAGGCGTGTCACCAGATCGCATTACCGTTCCCGATCCTCGACAACGACGAGCTGGCCAAGCTCATCCACATCAACGACGACGGCGACCGGCCGGAGTTCGCCGCACGCGTGATCCCGGGCTACTACAGGGTCGCGGGCGGCGGGGCGGCGCTGCACGAAGGGCTGGACCGCGTGCGGGCGGAAGCGTCGGCGGCGATCGCGCAGGGCGTGCGGATCATCGTGCTTTCGGATCGTGACTCGGGGCCGGATCTCGCGCCGATCCCTTCGCTGCTGCTCGTGTCGGCGGTGCACCACCACCTGATCCGCGAGGGCACGCGCACCCAGGTCGGCCTCGTGCTCGAGACGGGCGACGCGCGCGAGGTGCATCACATGGCGCTGCTCATCGGCTACGGGGCGGGCGCGATCAACCCGTACCTCGCTTTCGAGTCGATCGAGGACCTGGTGGCGCAGTCGCTCTACGGGCTTGGCGAGATGGATCCCCACCAGGCGATCAAGAACTACGTGAAGGCAGCCGGCAAGGGCGTCCTGAAGGTGATGTCGAAGATGGGCATCTCCGCGGTGGCGTCGTACCGGGCCGCGCAGGTCTTCGAGGCGATCGGCCTGGGCCAGGAACTTGTCGATGAGTACTTCGCCGGCACCGTGTCGCGACTCGGTGGCATCGGCCTCGACGAGATCGCGGAAGAGGTCGCGCTGCGCCACCGGCGCGCCTACGCCCCGCGGCCGGCCGAACTCGCGCATCGCGATCTCGAGCTGGGCGGCGAGTACCAGTGGCGCCGCGAGGGCGAGTACCACCTGTTCAACCCTGACACGGTGTTCAAGCTACAGCACGCTGCGCGGGCCAAGCGCTATGACGTCTACAAGGAGTACACCCACCTTGTCGACGACCAGTCGAAGCGCCTCGCCACGCTGCGCGGCCTGTTCACGCTTCGCGAAGGTGTGCGTCCGCCCGTCCCGATCGACGAGGTGGAGCCTGTGAGCGAGATCGTCAAGCGCTTCGCCACGGGCGCGATGTCGTACGGGTCGATCTCGAAGGAGGCGCACGAGAACCTCGCTATCGCGATGAACCGCATCGGCGGCAAGTCGAACACCGGCGAGGGCGGCGAAGACGCCGACCGCAACGTGCGCGACGCGAACGGCGACCTCCGCCGCTCGGCTGTCCACCAGGTCGCGTCGGGCCGGTTCGGCGTGACATCGGAGTATCTCGTCAACGCCGACGATCTCCAGATCAAGATGGCGCAGGGTGCGAAGCCCGGCGAAGGGGGCCAGCTTCCCGGCACCAAGGTGTACCCGTGGATCGCCAAGACCCGATACTCCACGCCGGGTGTCGGCCTGATCAGCCCGCCGCCGCATCACGACATCTATTCGATCGAGGACCTCAAGCAGCTCATCCACGACCTGAAGAACGCGAACCCGGCAGCGCGCGTGCATGTGAAGCTGGTCGCGCAGGTAGGCGTCGGCACAGTTGCGGCCGGCGTCGCGAAGGCACACAGCGATGTCGTGCTCATCTCGGGCCACGACGGCGGCACCGGCGCGTCGCCGCTCACGTCGATCAAGCATGCGGGCGCGCCGTGGGAGCTCGGCCTCGCCGAGACGCAGCAGACGCTCATGCGCAACGGGCTGCGCGACCGTATCGTCGTGCAGGTCGACGGGCAGCTGAAGACGGGGCGCGATGTGTTGATCGCGGCGCTCCTCGGGGGCGAGGAGTTCGGCTTCGCTACGGCGCCGCTCGTCGTGAGTGGGTGCGTGATGATGCGCGTCTGCCACCTCGATACGTGTCCGGTCGGCATCGCCACGCAGAACCCCGAGCTGCGCAAACGCTTCACCGGCAAGCCCGAGTTCGTCGTCACCTTCTTCGAGTACATCGCCGAAGAGGTGCGCGAGTACCTCGCGGCGCTCGGCTTCCGCTCGATCGACGAAGCGATCGGGCATACCGAGGTGCTCGACGTGCGTGCGGCCATCGACCACTGGAAGGCGAACGGCCTCGATCTCGCGCCGATCCTCGCGGAAGCCGAGAACCCGTACGATGGGCAGACCCGCTTCTGCAGCCGCGGGCAGGATCACGGACTGGAGCGGGCGCTCGATCGCCAGCTCATCGAGCAGTCCGCCACCGCGCTCGCCGACGGGAGCCCGGTCGAGATCGAGGCGCCCGTACGGAATACGAACCGCTCCGTCGGTGCGATGCTCGGCTCGGAGGTGACGAAGCGCTGGGGCGGCGCCGGACTACCCGACAACACGATCCGCATCCACCTGCGCGGATCGGCGGGTCAGAGCTTCGGCGCGTTCGTGCCTCGCGGCATCACGCTGCGCCTTGAGGGCGACGCCAACGACTACACCGGCAAAGGTCTGTCGGGGGGTATCGTCATCGTGCACCCCGACCGGGACGCGCTCTTCGCCGCCGAAGATAACGTTATTGCCGGCAACGTCGCGCTCTACGGCGCGACATCGGGCGAGGCGTACCTGCGCGGCACGGTGGGCGAGCGCTTCTGCGTGCGCAACTCCGGCGCGACGGCGGTCACCGAAGGCATCGGCGACCACGGCTGCGAGTATATGACGGGTGGGCGGGTCGTCGTGTTGGGCCCGACCGGCCGGAACTTCGCTGCCGGGATGTCTGGAGGCATCGCGTACGTCTACGATCCCGACGGCCGCTTTCCGGCGCTCGTCAACTACCAGATGGTGGAACTCGAACCACTGACCGCCGACGACCGCGAGTGGCTGCGCGCGACAGTCGAGCGTCATCGCGAACTCACCGGCTCCGATGTTGCCGACCGCCTGCTGACGCAGTGGGAGAGCGAGGTCGAGTCGTTCCGCAAGGTGATGCCCCAGGACTTCAAGCGCGTCCTCACCGTGATGGCCGAGGCGGCGGCGGCGGGATTGTCCGAGGAAGAGACGCTGACGCGGGTGATGGCGGCGGCCCATGGGTGAGACCACCGGCTTTCTCAAATGGGGGCGGATCACGCCCAAGCGGCGCCCGGTATCGGTGCGGCTCCACGATTGGCACGAGGTGTACGAGCCGTTCGAGCGCGGGACGCTCAAGCAGCAGGCGGGCCGCTGCATGGATTGCGGCATCCCCTTCTGCAACAACGGCTGTCCGCTCGGCAACCTGATCCCCGACTGGAACGACCTCGTCTACCGGGATCACTGGCAGGATGCGATCGAGCGGCTGCACGCCACGAACAACTTCCCGGAGTTTACGGGCCGGCTGTGCCCGGCGCCGTGCGAGGCGTCGTGCGTGCTCGGGATCAACCAGGAACCGGTGACGATCAAGCAGGTCGAAGTCGAGATCGTCGACCGTGCGTGGGCCGAAGGCTGGATCCAGCCGGTGATACCCTCCGTTCGTACCGGAAAGCGCGTCGCCGTCATCGGCTCGGGCCCGGCTGGCCTGGCCGCCGCGCAGCAACTCACGCGCGCGGGCCACGACGTCGTGGTGTTCGAGCGCGCCGACCGCATCGGCGGGCTGCTGAGGTACGGCATCCCGGAATTCAAGATGGAGAAGCGGCACCTCGACCGCCGGCTCGACCAGATGCGCGCCGAGGGCACCGAGTTCCGCGTGAACGCCAACGTAGGTGTCGATGTCGCCGTGTCGGAGATCCGCGGGTTCGACGCAACGGTGCTCGCAGGCGGCGCGACCGCCGCGCGCGATCTCCCCATCCCCGGGCGCGAGCTGCGCGGGATCCACCAGGCGATGGAGTACCTGCCGATCGGGAACCGCGTGCAGCAGGGCGACCTGCCCGAGCCCACGATCACCGCGGCAGGCAAGCGCGTCGTGATCATCGGCGGCGGCGACACCGGCGCCGACTGTCTCGGCACCGCGCACCGCCAGGGCGCGCTTTCGGTGCACCAGTTCGAGATCCTGCCGCGGCCGCCAGAGCACCGCGCTCCGGCGAACCCGTGGCCGACGTGGTCGAACGTCTTCCGCGTCTCGTCGGCGCACGAGGAAGGTGGCGAGCGTGTGTTCAGCGTGAACACCGAGCGCTTCGTCGGCGACGACGGCGGCAGTGTGCGCGCATTGGTCGCGCACGAGGTCGAGCTGGTGGATGGCCGTTTCCAGAAGATCGAAGGCACCGATTTCGAGCTGCCCTGCGAGCTCGTCCTGCTGGCGATGGGCTTCGTCGGCCCTGAGCGGGAGGGGCTGCTCGATAGCCTGGGCGTCGGCTTCGATGCGCGTGGCAACGTCGCGCGTGATGGCTCGTTCATGACGAGCGTGCCGGGCGTGTTCGCCTGCGGCGACATGGGGCGAGGCCAGAGCCTCATCGTGTGGGCGATCGCCGAGGGGCGCTCGTGCGCCGCCGGGGTGGACCGCTTCCTCGCCGGCGAAACGCAGCTTCCAGCGCCGATCGAGCCGGCGGCGCGCCCGCTGCTCTGATGCGCGAGCGACCGAGGGCGTAGCGATGCTGCGGTACGCGCCGCGGCTCCGCTCCAGCGCCACCTCAATTTTCATCCGAGCGGCGTGAATCCCGGTAACACTACATAACGACGCACAGCGCGACCTGTATGCCGTCTTGCGGTCAGTCTCGGTTGACAGATCGATGGATAGACATTAGAATCGATGGATTATGAACAAACGAAGGCGAATCATCCCGGCAACCGAACTGCGCGTACACCTCGGCGAGGCACTAAAATCGCTCGAAGAAGAGGACATCGTCGTCGAGAAGGGTGGGGTGCCGATCGCCATGCTTGTCAAATACGGACGGGAGGCGAAGGTCATGACGGAGACTGCTACAAGCTACGAGAAGGCGCTGGCGAAAGGAGCCGAGGCCGGTGGCTGGGCGCGGACGCTCGGAGCTATCGAGCGCGGCTGGGCCGGGATCAACGAAGAGGAGCTGATCGAGAACATCTATCGTTGGCGGCAGGAGGGCGGGACGACGAGACGTTACGGCCTGGATGACGCTGATGACGGCGTCAGGGAGAGCGACGATGACGGCAGCGCGATACCTCGTGGACAGCGACATCTGCAGCAAAGCCCTGCGCCGGGGAGGTACGTCGCTGACGAGCGTGCTGAATACGATGCAACCGGACGGACTGGCGATCAGCACGATCACCTACGGTGAGGTGACCGAGGGCGTCATGTTCGATCCGAGGCGCACGGTGAACATGCAGATCTGGCGCGATTTTCTCGCCGGGTTCGATGTCATCTCTATTACGATGGAAGTCGCCGAAGTCTGGGCGGATCTCCGCGGCGTCTTGCGGAGAGACAGGATGCTGCTGCCCGACGCCGATCTGCTCATCGCCGCGACGGCGCTCCGGTTTGGTATGACGCTCGTGACGTGGAACGTGCGTCACTTCGAGCGCATCCTCGGGCTGGACGTGTTGGTGCCCGAACGGCCGTAGGGTTCCTATGGAGCTTCGTAGATGCCGATCATGATCGCCTTGGCGCCTCGGTAGGGCGACGGGAAGTCGAGAGCCTTCACCTCGTCCCAGGTAGCCTCGCGCCAGCGGGTGCGCCCGACCCGTTTCATGAAGCAGCTTCTTGTGAAGTGCAGCGTGCCTTCCCGGAGCGCGCCATCGATCCCGGGGTTGTGGCCGAGCGGCACGGTGATCAGCATACTGCCGCGAGGCGCGAGTAGCTGCTTCAAATGCTCGATCGTCCGCAATACTTTCGTCTGATCCCGCGGCTGTTCGTCCCAGCCCACGTGTTCGAGCGTCGAGACGGCGATGATGACGTCGTACAGGTGACCAGGGTCGAAGTCAACGACATCTTCGTTGATGACGCCGTCGGTCGTCTCATATTTGTCGAGAACGTCATGGTGCCTGGATCCGTACCAGGAGAGGACGTTGCCGACCTCCAGCGTGCTAGTCGATGGGTGGGTAGCGAGGAAGTCCTGCGCTACCGCGATCTCGATTGCGCGCTCGTTCTTCCAAGTGATGTTGTAGAGGTGATAGAAGTACGTATATGTCCGGCCGAGTGCCGAGAACGTTTCTTGCGGCTTTCGCCGGGCATAGTATTGCGCCGCCCAGAAGCTGGTCGCGTAGTCGGCGGCACGCGAGATGACGAATCCGGGACCTTGATCGCGTAGCGCAGAGTGCGTGATCGAAATGAACGCCCTGACTTTCGCGAGCACGAACACCTCCTCGGGGTTGGCTCCAGGCTTATCCGGCCGGTCAGTTGCTTGATGCCTTCGGCGCGTGACGATCGGGCTGGAACGGCGTTGCCTTTGACGGCGTCTTCGGCCGAGCGGCACGGTACCACGCCAGCGCTCTCCGAAGCCAATCGTCGTCGCGTTCATCGAACGTAGAAATGCGCGACGGGCCTTGATCGTCAGCCTTCGAGTTTTGCAGCGATACGATAGGTGTGCGGTACGAAGCGGCCGATGATCGATCCGGCTACCCGTTCGATCGTGTTGCGGCCGGCGACGTAGCCCCGGATGTGCGTCACACGGAAGCCCGCGTCAACGAAGAGCCGATTGATCCCAGTGCGTGTGAGTGGACGCACATGAGTGTAGTCGTCCCAAAAGTTTGCCACCGGATAGAACTGCGAGTAGGGCGAAGGCACATGGGCGATCACGTAGCCGTCTGGAGCCAGGACATGGCGAGCGGCGAGCAAGAGGCCGCGCGGATCTTCTACGTGCTCAATTACGTCCTTCATGCGCACGACCTGGAATGCTTGAGGACTGAACGGCAGGCGAAAGCCGTCCGCCAATACCCCGGGGATGTGCGCACCACGCCACAGCGGGCCTGCACTCGGCTCGATATCGAGGGCCACCGCATCGAACCCCGCTTGCCGCGCCATTCGCACGAACGTTGCCGGCCCGGCGCCGATATCAAGGATACGGTGTGCACCGGGCATATCACGGCAGATGAATTTCAGATCGCCTTCGATAATCTCGATATGTTCGCGAATGTGCGAGGTGGGATTCATTGACGGACGATCGGCGCCGCTCATGCTTCCGCCCGGATCGTAGCGGCTAATATGCGCGCGATGAGACAGGCGTTTGCGAAAGTTCTCAGCATGGTGGCCGAATTGTAGCAGTGCTGTGGAGAGCGCGCCGTGCGGGCCACGGCGATGGTATTCGGGTAGGCTTCGAACGATGAAGATTGCGCTGGTCTACGACGCGCTGTTCCCGTACGTGAAGGGCGGTGGTGAGCGCCGGTACTTCGAGTTGGCACGCCGCCTGCGCAGTCGCCACGACGTACACATGATCTCATGGCAGTACTGGCCGGGATCGGCGCGGGTCGTCATCGATGGGGTGACGCATCACGGCGCGGGTAAGCCGCCGGCCTTCTACGGTACAGATGGCCGCCGCCGAGTCTCCGAAGCAGCCTCGTTCGCGGCGCGCTCGTTACCGATTCTGCTCCGCGAGCGTTTCGATATCATCGACTGTGCGTCTGTGCCGTTCCTGCCGCTGTTTAGCGTAGCGCTTGCATCGCGCCTGCGTGGCGCGCGGTTCGTCGCCACCTGGTTCGAGTTCTGGGATGCGTACTGGCTGACCTACCGTAGTGGGATCTCGGCGCGGCTTGCCCGATTCGCGGAACGGACGGCTGTGCGAGTGGGTGACGCGCACATCGCGATTTCGCAGACGACCGCCGATCGGATGGCGGCGCGCCGCCCGTGGCGTACGCCGGTGGCCGTTATTGAACCTGGTGCGGACATCGAGATGCTCAGCAGCCTCCCCGACATGCCAAAAACGGTGGACGTTGTGTTCGCGGGACGGCTCAATGCGCAGAAGAACGTCGCGCTCCTGCTTCATGCGCTGGCGGAGGCGCATCATCGTGGCACGCGCATAACCTGCGCCATTCTCGGCGACGGACCGGAGCGTGAACGGCTGACAGAGATGGCGCATGATCTGGCGCTATCGGACCACGTTACGTTCCTCGGCCGGATCGAGGACGACCGCGAATACTTCGCGCACATCAAGCAAGCGCGCTTGTTCGCTTGGCCGTCAGTGGCTGAGGGATTCGGCATAGCTCCGCTTGAGGCGATGGCGTGCGGCGTGCCTCCGGTGATTGCGGCGTCGGTATTCAGCGCGACCCAGCAGCTGGTGCAGCATGGCGAGACCGGCGTTGTGGTGACTGCGGAGCCGGGTGCGCTTGCTCGGGTGATGCAAGACTTGTTGGAAGACGAAGGCGTTCTGCGGGGGATGGGCGCCGCGGCGGTTGCCCGTGCCAAACGATCAACGTGGGACGCCATGGCATTGGCCGTCGAACGTGTCTACGAGGATGTTGCCGCCCGGCGCCCGCTGCGGCTGTAACGAGCACCACGAATGATCACGCTTGCTCGCGTTTGCTGCGCTGACGAATGACGCCGAGCCGCTGCAGGTAGATATGGCAGATGATCGCGGTGACGCCGTAAGGGATCGTGATGATGAGACGAAGTAGGACAGCGGTGGCTGCGCCTTGTTCGAGGGTCAGGCCGAACCGGTGGAAGATCGCGGCAAGCGAGCCGTCCATGGCTCCCAGTCCGAACGGCACGAGCGAGCCGATGCCCGCCAGTTGCGACGCGCCAAACGCCACCCACCCCTGCGTCGGATTCGTCACGTCCGAAACAGCGCGCGACAGGAGCCAGACCTGAAGCGCGGACAGGGTAAATATGACGAATGTCGCGAGCGACCACCCGGCAAGCAGCCGTCTATCCTCGAGGATCCAGCGAAGCCGCGCCGTCGCGTCGTGAAGGTGTCCGAGAGATCGGGCCGCGAATGAGCCGCGACCTCGCTCGGACGCCGCAGGGATGGCGCGCAGCACCAATGGGGCGAACGCCGGGGCGGCGAACAGCGGGAGTGATGCCACGACAACGACGAGGATCTGGCCGAACGCGAGGCTGACGCAGGCGGCCGCGATACCGGTGCTGAGCGCCAGCAGATACAAGGAGAGGCCTCGCTCGAAGAAGACCAGCGCCAGGCTGTCCGAGGCTGGGATGTTCGCGTGCGTGCGCAACGCCGCCGCGCGGAGGATCTCGCCGGTTGACGCCGGTGTGAGCGAGCCGGCGACGTTTCCGAGGATCATTGCCGGAATGAGTACGCGTGCCTCGACGCGGTGACCGAGGCGCGCGAGGACGAAATGCGAGCGGACGGCGAATAACACGGCGGTAGGAACGTTGAGCGCAAACGCAACGGCGAGGAGCGTAAGGTCAGCGTGACGGATCGCGACACGGAGTTCGCCGAGATCGACCGCGCGGTACAGTAGAGCCATGAGGGCCGCCAGAACAGCGACGTTGACGAGACGCAGGGCGTGATGACGGATGACGCCGACGCTGCCGCGTTCCATCATGCTGGGATCAGTCACGGTTGCAGTCGTACCTCGGATTCACTAGTCGGGCTCGAGCAAACTGGCGAGGGCGCCCACGAGACCGACGTTGACGCCGAGGATGATCAGTGCCTGTGCGATCGCCGCGACATCGAGCCTGCTCACGCCGCCGAAGTCGGCGAGGCCGAGAAGCACGTCGAGGGCGAGTCCCGTCACGATGAGTACCACCCCGATGCTGACGAACGTTTCCAGTCCCAGATAACGGTGATAGAAACGCAGCATCGCGTCTTCATTTGTGATGCCACGCGCGGTCAAATAGAGGCGCGAGGCGAAGCCCAGCAGCAGGGCGTTGACCCCGACGACAAGGAAGATGCCGCCGGCGAAGATTGGCTGCCAGGTGATGCCCCCGATTTCGATGCCGTTTGCCGGCAGAGCGAGCGCGAGCGTGACGATTCCGAGCAGGGTGAGCGCGATGCCGGGAAGTGTAAACAGATAGTTTGGACTTGCCAGCAACAAGAACCGCAAATGGCGCCAGCCGTCGCGCATGGTGTTCAACTTGGCTTCGCCCAAACGGATGTCATACGGCACCGGTATGTCGGCAACCTTCAATCCGCGCCGGGCAGACTTGAGGATCATCTCCGAAGCCAGCTCCATGCCGTCCGTGCGAAGTTCGAGGGTATTCAGCGCCTCCCGCGTGAATGCGCGCAGGCCGCACTGGCTGTCGCCGACTTTGAGGCCGCTGAACATCCTGAGGAGAAACGAGATGACCGGCGTCCCGATGTAACGATGGCTCCACGTCATAGCGCCGGGTGCGATGCCGCCGGCGAATCGATTGCCGACGGACATATCATATCCGTCCGCCAGCGGCTGAATCAGCGGGTCGAGGTTGCCGAAGTCGTACGTGTCGTCGCAGTCTCCCATGACGAGCCAGTCGCCTGTGCCCTCCGCGAATCCGCGGCGAAGGGCAGCGCCGTATCCAGGGCGGGGTTCAGACACCACGCGCGCCCCGGCAGCGGACGCGAGCTCTGCGGATCGGTCGGTCGAGCCATTGTCGACGACGACTACCTCGCCGGCGTAGGGGCTTCGTTCGAGCCAGCTAAGGGCTTTGCGCACACATGACTCGACCGTCTGCTCTTCGTTCAGACAGGGCATCACGATGGATATGGTGGCAGATGCACCGCGCGACACGCGCAAGGCTACTGGCCGCTGGCGAGCGCCTTCGAACGGCTGCGACGTTGCCATTCCTCAATCCCTCCCGAGACGCACTACAATACCACGATGTAACGGCACCTCGCGTCCGGGGCATGCCTGAGGAAACCCTACTTTCCGCGGTGTTATTATCTGGGGCAGACCCGAGAACGTCCAGGATGATCGGTCAGGAGCACAGATGACCCACGACGCGACGGCGGCCCATCAGCCGCGCCGGCAGCGCCCGCGAGCCTTTCTCTTCTCTCAGATGTGCGCTTTGCTGTTGGCCATGTACGTGGGCTGGCACAGTTACAAGATGGTCGATGCGGACAGACTCGACATCGACCGGGCGCTGCTCTGGATTGCCGCGGCGTTGCTCATGCTCGCCTATTTCGCCTGGGATGGCAGCCGTCCCCGATTGGCGGCTTGGCCGCGTTCCGTTGCCGGGTACGTGCGCGCTCACCCTATCGAGTTGCTGCTCCTCGCGGCGATACTCGCGATCGGTGTGTTCGTGCGGCTCTTTCGGTATGGAACGTTGCCGCCGAGCGGATACATCTACCTCGAAGAACACATCACGGGCGGCGTCGGATGGGAGATCTTGCAAGGTGATCGGCGGTTCGCCTATCCGCTGGTAATGTATTCGGGAGCGCTCGGACAATGGCTGTTCGGCCCGAGCACGTTCGGGCTGCGGTCGATGACGATCGCAGCAAACATCGTCCTGATCATCCCTTTCTACCTTATGATGCGCGAGGTGGTCGAGCGACCCGCAGCGCTATTCGCGACGGCGATCTTCGCGTCGCTGCGGGTGTTTCAGGACACCGCAAGCCAGGCATCGCCCGGTGCCCTTGCGACCGTCGTGATGGTGTGGACGTTCCTGCGTGGGTTGAGGACGGGGAACGCGATCTGGTTTATCCCCATGGCCGTGTGCGCGGCCGATCTGTTCTACGAGTACGAAACATTCAAGGCGGCGCCATTCCTCGCACTGCCATTTGTCGCCTTCTTCGCGTTGCGTGCGCTGCTTTGGCCGCTTCCAGCAAATCTCGCGAGCCTCTGGATGCGGGCGCGACGTTTGGCGCCCAGGGCGATCAAACCCGTTGTCGTGACGGCGGTCGTCATCCTCATCGGCATCGGACCGATGGTGGCGCAGACGCATCGTGGCCAGCACATCTTCTTCTCGTCGCTCGAGAGGCAGAAGGCGGATCGGACACAGCGCGGTACACCGGGCTTGTTCTCGCCGGATGCCGCGGAGCAGCTGAAATGGTCGGTGCAAGTGTTCACGCCCGTCCTGAAAGCAGAGTTTCCCTTGATCGGGCCGGTGCCGACACGCGGCACCATCGACAACATCACAAGCATGCTGCTGTGGGCCAGCATGATCGCGGCGCTGCTCACGTTCTGGCGAGGTTCGCGGGCGCTGTTTCTCTCGTGGTTCGTCGGCGGGCTACTCTTCGCCAGCCTGCTGCTGTCGAACTTCGCGGCCTGGAAGGTGGCCGGGTTCCTTGTTCCCGGCGTCGTGCTGATCGGGTTTCTTGCCGACGACGTCTTCGCCCTGGCCCGCCGAAGGAGCGACCGCATGGTGCTCCAGGCGATCGTCGGTTGCGCCGCGATCGTCGCAGGCGTGCTCTTCCTCAATCTTCGGGCGCTGAATGCCAACGCGAACGACCAGAACGTTGTGAAGGAGTGGGCCAACACACCCTCGCAGTTGTATTCGATCTGCGATCATCTGCGCGATCGACCATCGGACAACTATGCCTACGTGGAGCAGCGGGTGCGCGACAGTTGGGGCTTCACCAACCCGCCGGGGGATCCGGCGGAGCGCAGGGCGGCGTGGAGCGACTGGAAGTTCGTGTGCTGGGGGTTGCGGGGTGAGACGATCGCGAACCTGCAGGAGGCGTGGCCGCTGTATCGTCCGGTCGACGGCCCCGTGAGCCTCATCGCGACCATCGCACCGGCCGAGGTCGCACAAACCGTCGACGCGGTGCAGCGGGCGATACCTGGAGCGGGCGAGCCGGACCGGCGAACGACGGCGCCGGGCGGCCTCTTCAGCACGTTGTCGTTCGCGGTCACGAGCGAGCAGCTGAACGCGCGTCGTGGATTGGCGTTTCGGCTGGCGCCGCCTGGCGGTGCGACCACGAATGCGGTGGTCGTACCGGGGCCAGCCTTTTCGCTCCCGGCCGGCTCCGGCGGCGGTGCATTCACGCTCTCCGGGCTGGTATTCGTGCCGCGCCCGATGGAGGCGAGCCTGGTGCCGGTAGGTGGCAGCGGGTCGCCGGCGGTGGCGATCACGGTCGACGGCCAGCCGTCGTACGACGCGGCCGGAGCGGAGACGCCGCAGTCGCTCGTCGCGGGGTGGCATCTCGTCCAGCTCCGTGGGCAAGCATCAGGCGACGTGACGATGCGACTGCGCTGGCACGCGCGCGACGGGTCTGTGACGGATCCCGGCCAAAATGACTTCTATGCTGTGGAGGATCTCGCCGCGTGGAAACACACACGCACGTACTCCGGCGTGGTGCGAGGAGAGGCCGTGCGCTTCGACTTCTATCCGCACTACTCGAACTTCGAAGGGATTCGCGTCGATGCGACGCACACGTTGCCGCCGGGCACGCAAGCAAGCGAGGATCGATGGGAGGGGCGGTGGACGGTAGAGTCGGCGGGCACGTATACGATCAGCGTCGGCGCCTATAATCAGACGTTCAAGATGACCATCGATGGGAAGGACGTGTTGTCATTTGGCCCGCCTCACCCCGATGGTACTGCCCAGATTCCGCTCACGTCCGGCGATCACTCCGTGAAGATCGTGTTCTCGAACCCGCCGGCGTCCGGCAGGATCATCGGCGGGCTGCTCAGCGTCCGCGATGGCAGCGGCAAGCCCGTCGCGATGAACGTGCATCCATTTTGATCGGGGACGTGCCCCGGATGCCGGGGCTTGATACGATGCGGCACCGATGAACATCGCCTATCTGGTGGTCGGTGGCTCGCTGGGGACGATCCTGCGCTACTACGTCGGGATCTGGGTGACGAACGCCACCGGCGCCCGCACGCCGGGCACGGTTGCCATCAACGTGCTGGGCTCCTTCGGCATCGGATTGTTCCTGATGCTGAGCGTGGAGCGCTCGTGGTCCAATGCGCTCGTCTTGCTGGTTGCGGTCGGGTTCCTGGGCGGTTTTACGACGTTCTCGACGTTCACGTGGCAAACCTACGAACTGGTGCAATCCGGCGAGTTAGGGCGGGCGATGCTCAACGTCGGCATCAGCGTAGCGGCGGGGATGCTCGCTGTCTGGGCCGGTGCGACGCTGGCAAAGGTGTTGTGAGCGACGGTGGTTGCCCAGCAGCGGCTGGCGTATGATCCGGCAGTTGGATGGAGGAAAAATGGCTGACGCGAAGCAGACGGTGCGGGAGTTCTGCGCGGCATGGGAGGCGATGGACCGGCAGCGCATTCTCGATGCGTTCACGGACGACGCGATCTACCACAACATGCCCATGGCGCCGGCGCAGGGCAAAGACGCGATCAACGGGCTGCTCGGGTTCATCCTGACGCCGGCGTCGAGCGTGCGGTTCGAGATCAAGCACATCGTCGGCGAGGGCGACATCGTGCTCACCGAGCGTGTCGATACGTTCCAGATGGGCGACAAGACAGTCGCGCTGGCGGTGATGGGCGTGTTCGAGGTGCGCGACGGGAAGATCGCGGCGTGGCGCGACTACTTCGACATGGCGTCGTGGACGAAGCAGGCCGGTTGAACCGACCAGAACTGTCTCCAGTGGCGGGCCATGCGCGATGGCGCCTGCGCATGTGCCTGGCAGGTCTCGGCGCGATGTTCCTGGTTGCCGCGGCGCTCGTCAGCAGCGGCTGTGTGCTGCTGAGCAATGCCGAACTCGTCACGTACGCCGCCGTCAACCAGGTGCGGACTGACGCCGGGCTCGCGCCGCTCACGCCGGACCCGGTGCTGAGAGATATCGCGCGACTGCACAGCCAGGATATGGCGGCGAACCAGCGGCTCGCGCACGAGTTTGACAACGGCTGCACCGTCATCTGCGTCATGGACGCGCTCAACGTCCCGCACGCCTGGGCGGGTGAGAACGTTGAAGTCAACAACTGGGACTGGGCCGAGGCGCCGGAGCGTGCTGTGATGAAGTGGCAGAACACGCCCGGGCATCTTGCGAACATGCTGAACTGCCATTACACGCGCTTCGGCGCGGGCGTGACGCCGGGCGAGGGCGGGCGGATCTACTTCAGCGTGGTATTCGAGGGCGACGCGGCCTGCTGACTCGCGAACTGGCGGTGCCGCTGGTGGCCGCGCAGTTGTCGTCGCCCAGTGCTCCCCTTCCCGCGCCGGGAAGGGGCCGGGGGTTAGGTTGGGGCGGGGTGCGGCGAGTCAATCGCCGATCGCTGTCTCCAGCGCACCGCCGATGCGCTAGAATCACTAAACAAGCAACGAGAGGTGACGCATGGTCGCGATTTTCGGTGACATCACGGGGCAGGATGACTACACCCACGCGCTGGGGCCCGAGTCGAATTTCAACGAGAGCATGTACTTCAACTTCTTCGACCGCGCGCGCAAGAGCGGCGGCTTCCTGCGGCTCGGCAACCGCGCGAACGAGGGCCGCGCTGAGATGACGCTGACGCTGTATCTGCCCGACGGCAGCGTGCTCTTCCAGTACGACAAGCCGATGATCGAGAACAACGACGCGATGGACGCGGGCGGCATGCGGTTCGAGGTGATCGAACCGCTGGTGAAGCTCCGTACCGTGTACGAGGGTGGCGCCGTGCATCTGAAAGATCCGTCGCAGATGGCGGACCCGCGCGCGGCCTTCAAGAACAACCCGTGGAAGAAGGCGAAGGTCGACCTTATCCACGAAGCCGCCGGCCCCGCGTACGGCACCACCGGCGCGAACCACAAGGTCGTCGACCCCGAGAAGGAGTTCGCGAAGGCGCACTACGAGCAGCACATGCGCGTGCATGGCACCGTCGATGTCGACGGCGACGTGATGCAGATCGACGGGCTCGGGCTGCGCGACCACTCGTGGGGGCCGCGCTACTGGCAGGCGATCCACTCGTACCGCTGGCTGACGATCAACTTCGGGCCGGACTTCGGCATGATGGTCTCGACGGTGTGGCGCGATCCGGAGCATCGCACGCAGGCGGGCGTGGTCTATCGCGGCGACAAGATGGATCAGATCGTCGGCGTCGACATCGATACGCAATTCGAAGACAACGGGCTGTTCCACAAGAGCCTCGTCGCGCACCTGAAGCTCAACACCGGCGAGCAGCTCGATGTCACGGGCGAGGTCATGGGCTTCATCCCGCTGCGCAACCGGCGCGACGGCATGACCACGCACGTCGGCGAAGGTATGACGGAGTTCCGCTGCGGCGACGCGGTAGGCTACGGGCTGTCGGAGTATTTGGATCAGGTAGTGTAGGCTTCTTTTTCACCACAGAGGCACAGAGACACAGAGGATTGTTGGGGAAGTAGGTGAGGATGCGCACGCGGGCCACCCCCGGCCTTCGGTGATCAGTGCGGCAATTGCGGCCTTCGACGAGACATCAGCGCGGAAGGGTTTGGCACTACGCACATGCTCTCCTCGACTCTTACCCATCAACCCTCCGCGCCCTCCGTGCCTCCGTGGTGAACCCGAATGACGGATGACGAACTGGCGCACGGGATCGAGCGGTTCATCGCGCATGCGACGGGCGCGACCGCCGTGCGCGTCACGGATCTGCGGCGGCTCACCGGTGGCGCGTCGCGCGAGACGTGGTCGCTGGACGCGGCGATCGAGCGCGACGGCGGATCGATCGAGACGCTGCCGCTGATCCTGCAGCGCGACGTGCGCGGCGCGCCGAAAGAGCTGACGCGGCCGATGGAGTTCCAGCTCATGAAGGCGGCGTTCGACGAGGGCGTGCCCGCGCCCGAGCCGCTGTGGGTCGGCGACGACCTGATCGGCGCCGGCGAGTCGTTTTTCGTGCGCCGCGTCGATGGCGAGACGCTCCCGCGGCGGCTGCTGCGCGAAGACATCTACGCGCCGGCGCGCGCGGCGCTGCCCGAGCAGCTCGGACGGCTGCTGGCGCAGATCCACGCGATCCCCGTCGAGAAACACGCCCTGACGCAGCTTCCGGCGCCGCCTGTGGGCGTATCGCCCGCAGCGTTCGAAGTCGACCGCTACGAGCAGATCTTCCGGATGATCGCGCCGGAGCCGCATCCGGTGTTCGAGTTGGCGTTCCGCTGGCTGCGGAAACATCCGGTGATCGCCGCGCCATCCGCGACGCCGCGGACGCTCGTCCACGGCGACTTCCGCATCGGCAACGTGCTGTTCGGCCCGGAGGGGCTGCGGGTGATGCTCGATTGGGAGTTGGCGCACATCGGCGACCCGATGGAGGACATGGGGTTCATCTGCGTCCGCTCGTGGCGCTTCGGCGGGCCGAAGCCGGTCGGCGGCATCGGCGACCGCGAGCCGTTCTTCGCGGCATACGAATCGAAGGGCGGAGCAGAAAGAGACCCGGTGGAGGGTCGGGTCTGGGGGGGGTTCAGCAAACCGCGCCGGGGGGGCATATGCCTGTGACCGGCGCGCC
>Ga0080064_1001801_pt1 | contig 40446 bp, 37 predicted proteins | sample Subgrocontami54m_FD_69260 | JGI IMG/M metagenome (GOLD analysis project Ga0080064, IMG submission 69260) | Subsurface groundwater microbial communities from S. Glens Falls, New York, USA - GMW46 contaminated, 5.4 m (SPADES assembly) (version 2) ...
TTGTAGACCAGGCGCTCGACCACCTCCCCTTTGAGCGTGCTCGCGACGATCTCCGCCACGTCTTCCGGCTTGACCTCGAAGTAGCAGATGTCGCCGGGGCCGACGATGACGTTCGGTCCCTTGCTGCAAAAGCCGTGGCAGCCGGTGACCCTGAAGTCCACCTTGGCTTCGGCGCGCTTGATTTCCGCAGAGAAGGCGGCGGCGACCGCGACGGAGTCCAGCCCCCCGCAGGCCGCACCGGCACACACGGCGATGCTCGGCTTGGCCGGATCCCTGGCCGACAGGACCTTCGCCCTGTAATCTTCCAGTGCAGCCTCTGATTGGAGCTTGGGCATGGCTATGCCTCCGCCGGGCCGCCCCAAGGGGGCATACGCCCCCCCGTGGGGGGCAGCGAGTCGATTTTGCGAGCGTGGGGGGCCATAGCTTTCCTATTCGTAGCGCTTGAGAACGTCATCCACTTTTTCGGGCGTCATGCGCCCGTAGTGTTTGCCGTCGACGATCAGTTCAGGTCCGATGCTGCAACTGCCCAGACAGCTCCCGGCTTCGAAAGTGAAGCGGGACCCGGCATCGGTTTCGCCGGGCTTGAGACCGGTGAGCTCCCGCACCTTTTCCTGCAGCTGCGCGGCACCGCGCAGGTGGCAGGTCATGCCGGTGCACACGTGCACCTCGTGCCGTCCCTTCGGCGTCAGGCTGAACGTCTTGTAGAAACTGGCGATCTGCATCGCCTGGCTGAAAGGCACCTCCAAAGCGTCTGCGACCTTTTGCATGACCTCGCGCGGCAGCCAGCGGTTCTCGTGCTGGATCTCGGTCAGCGCATGGATCAGCGCGCCCGGCTTGCCGCGGTATTTCTCGATGATGCCGTCGATCGCGCCGTTCCCTTCGATTCCGTCGTTCCCTTCAATTATTTGTTCGCTCATGTCGTCGCTTCGCTTAGAGTCTGTATCAGGCCGCCGCCACGACCCGCACGTGCTTGCCGTCGAGCCTGACCATCCCGCGCTGCGCCAGCGCATTCAGGTGGCGCGCCACTTCCGCCGCGGGCAGATCGAGGCCGGTGGCGATTTCGCCTGCCGCCACCGGCCGCGGCCGGGCGTAGCCCATGATGCGGCTCATCGCGAGCTTGTCGAGAATCAACTCGCGGAACAGCGCGTCGAACTCGGCGCTGCCGAAGAGCTTGTGATAGCTCTCCTCTTTTCTCTCCGGCACCCTGAAGCGCTCCCGCTCCACCAGCTTGATGTAGGGCACGAGCTCGGTGGCCGCCTGCAATCCGGCCTGCAGGTCTGGAATCGACTTGCCCTCGCTAGCTCCGAACGGGCCCAGGCTTTTTATCTTCGCCGACAATTCATTCATGACCTCGGCGAAGCGGATGCCCTCGCCCGCGGACACCCATTCCAGTCGCAACCGCTCTGGATTGACGCCGACGTTCTCGAGGATGCGCTTCGCGATCATGCTGTTGCCGAGCGCATCGTAGTTGCCCTCCGGGTTGTAGTGGCAGTCGTTCAGGTGGCAGCCGCCGATGAACACTCCGTCGGCCTTCTGCGCGAAGGCGCGGAAGATGAACTCCAGGTCGACCCGGCCCGAGCACATCAGGCGTATGACGCGCAAGTGCGGCGGGTACTGGAAGCGCGAGACGCCGGCGAGGTCGGCGCCGCCATAGCAGCACCAGTTGCACAGAAAACCAACGATGACGGGTTTGAACTCGGCGGGAGCGGCCATGCTTAGCTCATCATTTCATGGATAGGATTGGCGATGTCTTCATTCAGGCGGCGAGCGCCGCGTCGATCTGGCGCAGCACTTCGTCGTCGGTGTAATGCTTCAGGCTGATGGCGCCGGTCGGGCACTTGGCGTTGCACAGGCCGTCGCCCTTGCACAGCACCGGATTGACCACCGCCTTCTTGCCGCGCGGCGTATCCCGGAATTCGATGGCGCCGTAGGTGCAGCAGGTGATGCAGGCGCCGCAGGAGACGCAATCGATGTCGTCGACGGCGCAGACCGAGCCCGAGGCGACGACGGTGTCGCGCGTGAGCGTCGTCAGCGCCCGTCCGGCGGCGCCGTAGGCCTGGCTGATGGTCTCCCCGAGGTGCTTCGGATACTGCGCCGTGCCGCAGAGGTAGATGCCTTCGGCGGCAAAATCGACCGGGCGCAGCTTGACGTGGGCTTCCTGGAAAAAGCCGTCCGGACCCAGCGTCACCTTGAACTGGCGCGCCAGTGCCTGCGCGCCGGGTGCGGGCACGACCGCCGCGGACAGCACAACGTTGTCCACGTCCAATGCCAGTTTCTTGCCCAGGATGGGATCGGTCACCGTCACCCTGAGGAAGCCGCGGCCGCCTTCCTCGAGCTCTTCGACCACCGGCTTGTCGTTCGGCTCGAAGCGAATGAACTTGATGTCCTTGTTCGATGCTTCGCGGTAATAATCCTCACGGAAGCCGTAGGTCCGCATGTCGCGGAAGAGTACGTAGATATCCGCATCCGGCTTGACCGTCTTCAGCTTGAGGGCGTTTTTCATGGCGCCGCTGCAGCAGACGCGCGCGCAATAGTTGCGATCCTCCTGCCGGCAGCCGACGCACTGGATCATGACCATGCTCTGCATGTTCGCGACGCCGGCTCCACCGGTGCCGAGTTCGTGTTCCAGTTCGAGCTGTGTCATCACCCGGGCGCTCTTGCCGTAAAGGTATTCGGTAGGCTTGTGCTCCGCGGCGCCGGCGGCGATGATCGCCACGCCGTGCTTGATGGTACGCACGCGCCCCTTGGACTTCACTTTGGTCTCGAAATTGCCGACGTAGCCGCTGACCGCGGTGATCTCGGCGTCGGTGATCACATGGATGTCGCGTTGCCGATACACCTTCTTCTTCAATTCCGCCAGCCAGGGCTGCACGTCCAGGCCCTCGAGCGTGTAATGAAGACGGCGCGCCATGCCGCCGAGGTCGGACGCCTTTTCCAGCAGGTAGGTCTCATGCCCTTGCTCGGCGAGCGTCAGGGCGCTGGTCATGCCGGCGACGCCGCCGCCGACCACCAACGCAACCTTGTTCACCGGCAGGGAATACTCTACCAGCGGCTCAAGCTTGGCCGCCCGCGCCACGGACATGCGTACGATGTCCTTCGCCTTCTTCGTGGCGTCCGCCTGTTCCTTGGAGTGGACCCAAGAGCAGTGCTCGCGGATGTTCGCCATGTCGAAGAAGTACTGGTTGACGCCGGCTTCGCGCAGCGTGTCGCGAAACAGTGGCTCGTGCGTGCGCGGCGTGCAGGCCGCGACCACTACGCGGTTGAGGCCCTTGTCGCGGATGGTGTCCGAGATCGCCTTGGCGGTGTTGGTGGCGCAGGCGAAAAGGCTTTCCTCCACATGGACCACGTTGGCCAGCGTTTTCGAATACTCGACGATGCCCGGCACGTCCACGACTCGGCCGATGTTGGCGCCGCAACGGCAGACGAATACGCCTACCCTGGCCTCTTCTTCCGACACATCCTTTTCTTCCGGGTAGGTCCTTTCCTTGGACAGCTTGCCGCGCCGCGACTTCAGCAGCTGCCCCGACAGCGCCCCCGCACCGCTCGCGCTCACCACCGACTCGGGGATGTCCAGCGGACCCTGGAAGGCGCCGCTGATGAAAATGCCCGGGCGGCTGGTCTCGATCGGATTGACCGGATTGGTCTTGCAGAAGCCTTGCGCATTGAGCTCGATGCCGAATATGCGGGCGAACTTTTGCGCATCCTTGGGCGGATTCAGCCCCACGGACAGCACCACCAGCTCGAACTCCTCCTCGACGACGCCTTCGGGCGTGGCATAGCGGATGCTGACGTCCTTGGTCACGGGATTCTCGCGGCCTATCGATACGTAGCTGCGGATGAACTCGACGCCGGGCAGCCTCGCCGCGCGCTGATAGAAGCGCTCGAAATCCTTGCCGTAGGAGCGGATGTCGTTGTGAAAAATCTTCGCTTCCAGTTCGGGCACGTGATCCTTGGCCAGAATGACCTGCTTCTGAGTGTACGAGCAGCAGACCGCCGAGCAATAGGTGTTGCCGCCCGGATTCACCTGCCTGGAGCCGACGCAATGTATCCAGGCGATTTTGTGCGGATGCTTCTTGTCCGACGGACGCAGGATCTGACCCTCGTGCGGGCCGGTAGCGCACAGCAGCCGCTCGAAGTCCAGGCTGGTGACGACATTCTCTATGCTGCCGTAGCCGTAGTCGCCGCGGATCTTCGGATCGAAGGTGTCGTAACCCGGCGACATCACGACGGCGCCGACCTTGATTTCGATCTTCTGCGGCACCTGGCTGAAGTCGATCGCGTGGTTCTCGCACACGCCGCTGCAGATCGAGCAGGTCTTGTCCTTCAGGTAGAGGCAGCTTTCGTCGATGTAGGTGACCAGCGGCACGGCCTGCGAGAAGTAGATGTGAACCGCCTTGTTCATGGACAGGTTCTGGTTGAACGGGTCGGGTATCTTGGCCGGGCAGTACTCGACGCAGACCGTGCAGCCGGTGCACTTGTCCTCGTCGATGTAGCGCGGTTTCTTCACCAGGGTGACCTTGAAATCGCCGGCCGCCCCCTCGACGCTTTCGACCTCGGTGTAGGTCAGGATTTCGATGTTCGGGTGCCGATCGACCTCGATGAATTTCGGCGACTCGATACACATCGAGCAGTCGTTGGTGGGGAAGGTCTTGTCCAGCTGGGCCATCTTCCCGCCGAGCGTCGGCGTCTTCTCCACCAGATAGACCTTGAAACCGCAGGTGGCGAGATCCAGCGCGGCCTGGATGCCGCTGATGCCGGCGCCGACGATCATCACATCGCCGAATCTGTCGTCCTCGGGACGCAGGGCGCGCTGCCCTGCCGCTGCGTGTGCGTGCTCGATTGACCGTTCCAGTGTGTGTGCCACGTGTTTGTTCCTCGACGAGCGAATCCTACTGAATCGCTTCCCGGATGACTTCGGTGATGTCTTTCACCTCGATCGCGCCACCGTCTTTCGAGTTCAACTTGCTGTCCTCGAAATTGGTGATGCAGTACGGACAGGCCGTGGCCAGGACCTGCGCCCCCGTGTCCAGCGCCTGCGCCAGGCGCAGGTCGGAGAAGCGCTCGCCCTTGGGCGTTTCCATCCAGATGCGTCCGCCGCCGCCGCCGCAGCAGAAGCTGTCCTTGCGCGATTCGGGCATCTCGCAAAGCGTGAGGCCGGGTATCTTCTTCAGCGCTTCGCGCGGCTCGTCGTACACACCGTTATGCCGGCCGAGATAGCAGGGGTCGTGATAGGTCACCTTCTTCGCGTACTCCTTGTCGAGTACCAGCCTGCCCTCGGAAATCAGGCGGAAGACCAGCTGCGACATGTGGACCACCTCGAAATGCACCATGAATTCGGGGTACTCGCGCGTGTAGCTGTGGTAGCAGTGCGGCGAGGACACCAGGACCTTCTTCACCCCGTGATCGATCAGGGCGCGGATGTTCCGCCGCGCCAGGGTCTTGAACAAGGCCTCGTCGCCGGTCTTGCGTATGCTCTCGCCGCAGCAGCTTTCCTCGGGGCCTAGGATGCCGAAGTCCACGCCGGCCTGATTGAGGATCTCGACCGTGGCGCGGGCGATCTTTTTCGCCCTGGGGTCGTAGGAGAGGTAACACCCGGGCAGGTAGAGGAATTCCATCCCCTCGGTGTAGGGCTTGAGCGCAAGGCCGTCCGCCCACTTGCCGCGCTTCACTCGGTCCTCGCCGAAGGGATTGCCCTCTGCGCGCAGGTTGGCCGCCACCGCACGGATCGGTTCCACCGAATGCGGGAACACGTCGTACTCGGTCGCGATCCGGCGCAGCGCGATGCCGGATTCGATCTGCCTTACGTCGCGGGGGCAGACCTGCGGGCACTTGCCGCAGGTGGTGCAGCGCCAGATGTCCTCGCTCTCGATCTCGGTCAGGCCGAAGGTCGCCTCGCGCACGATCTTGCGCATGCTGAAGTTGCGCACCTTGTTCCAGGGGCAGACCGTGTCGCACATGCCGCACTGGTAGCAGTGCTTGAAGCCATCGCCGCCGGCCGCCTTGATGGCGTCGATGATTTCCTTGAACGGGGTTACCATTTCCATGTATTTGCTCCCGACCGGCGCTGCTATGACTTTGTCATTCGTGCCACGGTATCCAGCACCTGCTGCAAGCCGTATTTGTCGATGAGTGATTCCACGCCGACTTCGATTTCCGGCGGATTTGGCTCCCCTTCCTCGACTTCCTCCTCGCGCTCTTCGTAGATCAGCGCGTCGGCGATGCACCACTCCACGCACTTGGGCTTCTCCAGCCCCGGCTCGTCTTCGCACATGTCGCATTTCAGCGGCAGACCTGAATCGGGTTCCTTGAACAGGTCTCTGGATGGGCACGACGCCCGGCAAAAGCCGCATTCGTCGTATTCCTTGCCGTCGATGATGTACTTGTCCCTGCCGGTGCATTCCGCCGCGGTGTACTCGCCCGCGTAGACCGGAAGGTAGATGTCGCGCAGCGGCTCGCGCACGATGCGGATGCGCGAGCGCGCCGGGTTATTGCTGCTGTAGCGCGGCGACGCGTGGAACAGCGAGCAGATGACTTCACATGCCCGGCAGCCATTGCACTTGTCGGCGTTGATGGTAATGTGCTTGACCTTCTTCATGACCTTAGGCATGGCTCAGGACCTCCTTCCCGTCCCGTTCTTCTCCCGCCGGCGCTTTCTGGCCGCTCGCGTTCGCCTTGCCGAGGATCCCCCTTTGCTCCAGGTCCTCTGCGACACAGGCCAGGTCGAGATCCAGCAGCGACTCCCTGGTGGGAATGCCGTTGCTGTCAAAGCCCTTCAACTTGTAGTACGCGTCCAGCAGTTTCGCCTCCAGTTCGGGGAAGCGCTTCTTCCAATGGTCCTCCGGCGGCTTGTCGTCGGCGCGCCGCATGCCCCGTCTCACGTTGATGGCGCGCAGCAGGGTCCGGTTTCTCGTGGCCGCTTTCCAGATCCCGTCTTTGTCGAAGTCGATTCCGGTCCCCGCAGAAACGAAGTCCGGGAAATTGTGGATGTGGTAGGGGGGCTTCAGGGGGAATGACGACAGGCCGGCGCAGGTGCCGAGGGCGTCGTCGATGTAATGCATTTTCTCCTGCCAGTCGACGATGTCGCAACTGGCTTCAATGCTCGGATACAGCGGGTTGGAATTTTCCCCGCGTGGTTCCCATTCCAGCAGGTATTTCTTGAATTTGTCGTCGGGGACCTGGATCCAGTCCTTGACGAAGGCTACACGCTCTTCCATGGTCGGGAACGGCGCCTGCGGGAACTGACCCTCGATCTGGGTGATGTTTATCTTCTCCCCGGTCGAGTACATGAGGTAGTAGACCGGGTTCAGCATGCCGAGCTTGAGCGGCAACTGCTCGTGTTTCTTGATCGTGTTGTGATCGAATTTCTCCGCGCCCTTGCCGATGCGCCTGGCCGCCCAGTAGGTGCCGTCGGCGAGCACGTCGCCGATCCCTTCGCGCCTGACGATCCGGTCGAGCAGCCAGAAGAAGCGGCCCTCGACGTCGGCCGGCATGCCCGGAAAATCCGCGTCTGTGAGGATACCGGCCTCGAGCAGTTCGAGCGCGAAGGCCATGACCTGCGGCGCCGAGAATCCGTCCACGCCGTATTCGGTCGCGCGCTGCGCGATCTTGAAACCGAACTCCAGGTCGGAATAGGCCGCCATGGTGTAAGTGAGCTTGGAGTAGCACTTCATCATGTAGGTGGGCTGCCCCGGGACCGAGATGGTCGCCCCGCATTTCATCGGACAGTTGTAGCAGCTGATCAGGCGCGTGCGCACGTGCTCCTGCGTTTCGCGCCATTTCTCTTCTATTTCGTGCGTCCAGAAGTCCTTGCGCCGGGTACGCGCATTGCCCCACATGAAACTGGTGGTGTGCCACTGCTCGTCGACGATCTTCATCTCCTGCGGCGACCCCAGCCCCTGCAGGATGGCGGGGACACCCGGAATCGGATTCTCTTCGCGGAACTTGATGTATTTCAGCACGTCCTCGCACAGGCTCATGAACTCGGCCGGCCGGGCGACGTTGATGTCCTTGGTTCCGCGTACGACGACCGCCTTGAGTCCCTTGTCGCCCATGACCGCGCCGATGCCGCCGCGGCTGGCGCTGGACCGGCCCTGCTCTATGGAAGCGTAAAAGACCCGGTTCTCCCCGGCCAGGCCGATGGAGGCCACCTGGGCGTTCGGCTCCTTCAGTTCCCGCCGGATGCATTCGGCGGTTTCGATGGCGCCCTTGCCGCGAAGGTGTGTCGCGTCGCGGATTTCGACCTTGTCGTTGTGGATCCAGAGATAAACGAGTTCGGGCGACTTGCCGCGGATGATCACCTTGTCGTAGCCGGCGTGCTTCAACTCCGGCGCCCAGAATCCGCCCATCATCGAATACGCGAGCAACTGCGTCTGCGGGGAAAAGGTCGAGACGATGGTGCGATTGCAGCCGGGTGCCGCAGTACCGCAGAGCAGGCCGGTGGCGAAGATCAGCAGATTGTCGTCGGAGAACGCCCCGGTTTCGGGAGGAACCCGGTCCCACAGTATCCTGGCGCTGGTGCCCAGCCCTCCCAGATGCAGTTTGGTCAGTTCGGGATCGGATTCCACCCGGTCGATACTGCCGCGGGAAAGATCGATCTCCAGCTCGAACCCTGTTTCCGCATACCGCATTTTCCTGGTCCTCTCTCAGACTGCGTTCCCACACGGCTGTCCTGCGTCCTTCACGCTGGACAGTGACCATTCGAAACGAAGCGCGACCACGGCGCCTGCAGGCGCCCCTCCCATAGCCGCTTGTCGGTCCCGGACTCGAAGCGATATCCCGGCCGCTTGCATTTTTTGTGCTATTCGGTATTCTAGTACTATAATGCTTATTTATTGGTTTCCCGTCAACCGATTTTTGCCAAACTTGTTGATTTTGGTGCAAAACTTGACTAACGCGATCGGGTATTCCGCCGGCCCCCGCCAAGCACGCGGCCAAGGGTGTGAGGCGCAGCGCAGGTGCCAGGCTGCATGCCGCAGCTCGGTTGCGTTCGTGGCAGAATCGAATCCCCAGGTGCGCTAAGCTACCCCCGACCAGGAACCGACGATGAACGAAGTGCGAAAACTTCTGGAGTCACGCTTTCCCGGACTGCACGCGCGCATCGAGCAGACGCTGGTCGAAGCCGAGGCGCGCTACAACCGCCAGACCAAGCAGGCAGCTTCTGAATTCCTCCTGGAGCATGCGCAGCGCACGGCGGCCATCGCCCATAAGCTGGCCGAATTGGAACATGTCGATGCGCTCCTGCCGGTACTGGTCGCGCTCTACCATGATGCGGGCAAATTCCATGAGGGCGAATACCACAAGGACGACGTGCCGGAAGAGGAGCACGCGGCAATCCTCGCCGAGCGCATGCTCGCCGAGTCCGGCGCGGAACGCGCCGATATCGAGTCTGTGCTCGAAGCGCTGCGCGCGCTGTATGACGACCGGCTGCCGTGCGTCGAATCCTGTCGTATCGTGCAGGACGCCGATAGGCTCGACAAGCTCGGCGCGCTGGGCGTCGGCGCCTTCTTCACCAAGGCGACTCTGCGCGGGCGCGGCCTCGTCGACGCGCTCGTGGGCACCCTTAGCCGGGAGCTGAGTTACGCCCTGGCGGCGCCGCGATCCATGTTGACCGAAACCGGGAAGAGGCTCGCCAGTGAGCAGACAGCGAAGACGATCGCTTTCTTTGACGAGCTTCTGCACGAACTGGAACGTTGGGGCATCGCCGCTTTCGAACGCCGCACCCTCCAGGTCGACGGGGATTTCCGCAGCCGCGACGGCGCCCGTGTGCAGAACACGCAGGTGACCATCGTGATGCCGCGCGCCTGCCCGGATTGCGAAGCGCCGATCGGGCTGACGCATCGGTGCGAACGCGGCGTGAAATGCGACATGCTCAAGGTGCGCTTCGCCTGCCAGTCCTGCGACTATGCGCGGGACATCTCCTTCTGCCTGCCGGTTTTAGCCTGAGAAGCTGAGATGAAATACGCAGAAACAGGGTTCAACCTGGAGATCGACCTGTCCCTGGGTCGCATCGAAAAGGTGGCGACGGACCCCCGGGACACCGAACTCTATCTCGGCGGACAGGGGATCGCAGCCAAGATCCTGTTCGAGCGGGTTCCACCCGACGTCGACCCGTTTTCTCCGGATAATCTATTGATCTTCAGCAACGGCCTTCTAAACGGCACGCCGGCGCCGAGCGCCAACCGGACCGTGGTGAACACCTTCTCGCCTCAGACGAACCTGATGTCGCATTCCTTGTTCGGCGGGTTCTTCGGGCCGGAACTGAAATTTGCCGGCTATGACCGGATCATCATTCGCGGCAAGGCCCCGGACCTGGTCTACCTGTACATACACAATGAGCAGGTGGAAATCCGCGACGCCACGCACCTGCGCGGAAAGGGCACCACCGAAACCCAGGACCTGCTGAAAAAGGAACTGAAGGACCAGCGGGTGCAGGTGGCGGCCATCGGACTCGCCGGCGAAAACCGGGTCTATATGGCGTCCATCGACCACAATCACGCCAGCGCGTCCCGAGGCGTCGGCGTGATCATGGGCGACAAGCGCCTGAAGGCCATTGCCGTGCGCGGCACCAGGGACCTCAATATCGCCAGGCCGGCCGAGCTCTTTGCGCTGAGCCAGGCGCTGCATAAAAAGATCGGCGAGGGCGACGGCAATGGCGACTGGATGGCGGTGGACGAAGACGACAGCTTCCACCACAACCATTTCGCCTGGGGCAACGCGCGCACGCGGAGAAAGGGTTTCTGGAGCGACGAGTTGCAGGAGCGATGGACGAAGTGGAAATACGATCACATGGACCGGCAGACCGGCTGTTTCAACTGCGGGAAGAAATGCCGCAACGTGATCAACTGGCCGGGACGGCCACGCTTCGGCTACAAATGCTTCGGCAAGGACACCTACCACATGGCGGCCTTCCTGGAGCTGGACTTCACTTATGAAATCCTCGGCGTGGCGCAGGAATACGGTGTCGATTCCTACGCGACGCCGCAGGTCATCGCTTTCGCGCTCGAACTGCTCGAGGCCGGCATATTGACCGGCAAGGATTTCCCGGAAATGCCCGCGGACAGCCGGGGCCGGTTCTTCTACCTGCTGGAAAAGATCGTGCGCCGCGAAGGCATCGGCGACGTGCTGGCCGATAGCGTCTCCCATGCGGCGAAACGGATCGGCAACGGCGCCGAAGCCTTTGACCACAACACCACGAAGAAATTCGAGCAGCTGCCGATCAAGCTCGGCAAGCTGAATCCCGCCTACTTCCTCATGATCGCCACCGGCGAGAAGATGAGCATCACCCAGATCGAAGGATCGTTTCCGCAGGACCCCCTGCCCACCCGCGAGCAGAGAGAGGCGTTCGTCAACAAATGGGAAGCCCCGCCTGACGAGAAATTCAAGAAATATTTCCTGGAATGGGAGAAGCGCGACGATATTTCCGATCAGGCGACCTGCGAGATCGTCGACTGGAACGAGGCGATGCATTACATCGACGATTCCACCGGGCTGTGCGGCTTTGTATCGTCGTTCCGCGGCCAGTTCGGTGGCGGCGTGGCGTATCACATGAACAACATTCCCCAGATGATCTCGCACGCAACCGGCATGGAGATGGACAAGGAGAGGCTGTGGAAGACGTTCCAGAGAATCCGGACCCTGGTGCGGGCCGTGAATGTGAGAAGGGGGTTGCGCAGGAAAGACGAGCGCCCGCCCGAGGACCATTGGGCGAAACGGGACGAAAAATACGAACAGGAACTGCTGAGCAAATACTACGCATTCAAGGGCTGGAACAGCGAAGGCATACCGACGCGGGAGGCGCTGGAGCGGCTGGATCTGGCCTACGTGGCCGGTGATCTGGAACGAAGAGGGATCCTGACGGTTGATGCCGGCGTTTCCGCCTGTGAATCAGTAGCAACAGCAGAGTAGATCCGGGCGCGAACGGGAGGATACAAGTGAGAGCGGCAGTCGCAACGAAGACCGTCAAGGAAATCAGGATCGACGTCGAAAAATGCACGGGTTGCCGCGCCTGCGAAATGGCCTGCTCGGCGTTTCACGCCAAGCCGAGGTACAGCGGCGTCAATCCGGCGAGGTCCCGCATCAGGGTGGTCGCCGACGAGATAACCGACGAGTATGTGCCGGTGTACGCCGGCAACTTTACCCGGACCGAGTGCGATGGCAGGCATTTTTACCAGCTCAACGGAAAGCAATACAGCGAGTGCAGCTTTTGCCGGGCGTCGTGCCCGTCCCGGGATTATTTCATCGAACCCGATTCAGGCCTGCCGTTGAAATGCGACATGTGCGAAGACGAGCCGCCGCTGGCGGAGCCACTATGCGTCACGCTATGCCAGACCGGCTGCCTCAGTTACGAAAAACGGCAACTGGAAACGGAAGTCGATGAACTCGGGGAACGGGGGGCGATGGAGAGAGGACTCGAATCGCTGGTGAATCAGCACGGCATCGAGGCGGTGATCGACAAGCTGAAGCGGCTGTCCAAAGAGCGCTAGCGCAAGCTCGCCTGCTGCAAAGATTTGGGCGCGACCCAGCCGCATGGCGATTGTGACCAACACCGCTTCGGATACGCGCTCAGCTCACTACACCAGCCCGTCGAACAACTGCACCTGCACCAAATCGCCCGGATTGACCGCGCCGCGCTCGTGCTCGAGCACGATGAAGCAGTTGGCTTGCGACATGGAGCGCAACACGCCCGAGCCCTGCGCGCCGGTCGGGCCTACGCTCCACTGCCCGCGCTCGTCGCGCGCGAGCAGGCCGCGCTGGAACTCGGTGCGCCCCGGGGTCTTCTTGATGCCGGCAGTGCAGGGCACCTGCAGCAATGGCAGCGCAAATTCGTCCGTTCGGCCCGACAGGGCGAGCAGCGCGTCGCGCACGAATTGATAGAAGGTGACCATTACCGCCACCGGATTGCCCGGCAGGCCGAAAAAGTGCGCCTCGTTTCCCGCGTGGGCGATCTTGCCGAAGGCCATGGGGCGGCCCGGTTTCATGGCGATTTTCCAGAACACGACTTCGCCGAGTTTGCCGAGCAACTCGCGGATGAAATCGGCCTCGCCCACGGACACGCCGCCCGAGGTGATGATGGCGTCGGCATCGGCGGCCGCGGACTTGAGCGCGCGCTCCAGGCTGGCCGGGTCGTCGCGCACCACGCCCATGTCGATGATGTCGCAGCCCAGGCGCGACAGCATGCCGTAGAGCGTGTAGCGGTTGCTGTCGTACACCTCGCCTGGCTTCAGCACCGAGCCGACCGAGGCCAGTTCGTCGCCGGTCGAAAAGAAAGCCACACGCAGGCGCCGCCGCACCGTTACTTCCGCGAGGCCGAGCGAGGCGATCAATCCCAGTTCGGCCGGACCGACTGCCTGCCCGGCATTGAGCACGGCTTTGCCCGCAGCCAGGTCCTCGCCCGCGAGGCGGCGATTCTGGCCGCGCTTCTGTCCGGCGGGGATGCGCACCTTGTCACCCTCGGTCCGGACGATTTCCTGGATCACCACGGTATCCGCGCCGGGCGGCATCACCGCGCCGGTCATGATGCGCACGCATTCACGCTTGCCCAGCTTGCCATCGAACGCTCGTCCGGCGAACGCGCTGCCGGCGAGGCGCAGCTCGGTCTCTCCGGCGGCTTTCAGGTCGGCATGGCGCAAGGCGTAGCCGTCCATGGCGGAGTTGTCGTGCGCGGGCACGTCGAGCGTGGATATGATGTGTTCGCCGAGCACGCGTCCAAGCGCCGCGCGCACCGCGACCTTCTCATTCGTCGCGACCGGGACGAGGAAGGAGCGGATCACCTCGCGCGCCTTTTCCACCTTGAGCGCGTTCGGGTCGTAATCGCCCATGCAGCTGAGGACGCGCGCGAGCGCGTCGCGCGACACGCTGCGCGCGAGGGCGTCGCCGGAGATGATTCCGGCGGGTGCGTCGCCGAACGGTGGCGACAGGCGCTCGACGGCCGCCGCAGCCGCCGCAGTGGCGGGTGCGGCTGGCGTGCGGATCCTGCTAGTCGTTCCCACGGCGGTCGTTCCCAATTCAAGATTCGCCAGTTCCTCGCGCGTGTTGATGTTGCTGAACGCCTCGGCGCGATCGTCGAAGTTCACCTCGATTACCTGGAGGCTCGCGTACCAGGCGTCGACCTTGCGCCCCCCGCCCTTGAGGAAATGGGTGAGGTGCTCGAGCACGCTGCGGCGCGCGAGGCAGAACACCGGGTGCGGCCGGTGTCCGGTCTTGGCCACGGCGAGCTCGGCGCCGGATCCGGTCAGGCCCGCCATCAGGCGCTCGACCAGATCCTCGGCCAGGAAAGGCGAATCGCAGGGCGCCAAAGCGAGGAAGGGGCGGCGCGACACCGACAGCCCGGCATGCAGCCCGGCGAGCGGGCCGGCAAAATTGCCGATGGCGTCGCTGACGACGCGCACGCCGAAGGTCATGTAGGCGTCGTGGTTCTGGTTGGCGCTGATGATGATGCCGCCGACCTGCGGCGCGAGGCGCTCGTAGACGTGGTCGATCAGGCGCTTGCCGCGGAAAATTTCCAGCCCTTTGTCGACGTTGCCCATGCGCCGGCCCTGGCCGCCGGCGAGGATGAGTCCGGTGACCGTGTCGTTCATGCGCCCGGCGTTCACACGAGCACCGTCGGACTCACCGGTTTCACGAAACGCTGTTTGCCGGTGAACAACAGGTAATGCCTGCCGGTGGCGCGGCCGAGCATGGTGATGCCTATCTTCTGGGCGATCGCGTGTCCCATTTGCGTCAGTCCCGAGCGCGACACCAGGAACGGGATGGCCATCTGCGCCGCCTTGATCACCATCTCCGAGGTGAGCCGTCCGGTGGTATAGAAAATCTTGTCCGAGCCGTCGATGTTCTCCAGCCACATCTGCCCGGCGATCGCGTCCACTGCGTTGTGCCGCCCGACGTCTTCGACGAAGCTCAGGATGCGGCTCGCGCCCGGCTCGTTCGTCGCCAGCGCGCAGCCATGCACCGCGCCTGCGGTCTTGTAGATGGTTTCATGGTCGCGCAGCTGTTGCATCAGCGCATAGAGCGTTGCCTCCGACAGCTGAACGTCGTCGCGCAGCTTCACCTGGTCGATTTCCTCCATCAGGTCGCCGAACACCGTGCCCTGGCCGCAGCCGGTGGTGACGGTGCGCTTTTTCATTCTGTCGGTCATGCCCTTTGCGCGCGCGCGCGCTTCCCCGGCCGTGGCCTTGCGCGTGGTCACCACCACGGAGTCGGTCTCCCAGTCCACCTGCACCGCGGCGATGTCCTCGATCGATCGCACCAGCCGCTGATTGCGCAGATAGCCGACGGCCAGCGCTTCCGGCGCCTGGCCGAGGGTCATCAGCGTGACGATCTCGCGTTTGTCGACATACAGCGTAAGCGGGTTTTCGCCGGCGATGGCGGTGGGCACCATCTCGCCGCGCTCGTTGATGGCCTCGACGTCGAAGGTGAGCGGGCGGCTGGCGCGGGTGATTTCGGGACGATAGCTCGGCTTCATGGCGAAGTCGTCATACGGCGGAAGCCTGGGTGCAGCCGCATCGTCAGCCGCCGATGTACGACATCTCGATCTTGCTCTCGCGCTCGGTGGCATCGGTGCGGATCTCGGAGTAACGGTCATCGCGCGCGCTCCACACGGCGGCAATGGCCGTGCGGATTTCCGCGTCCGATTGGCCCTCTCGCAGCAACGCGCGAAAGTCGTAGCCCGAAGTGGCGAACAGGCAGGTGTAGAGCATGCCCTCTGTGGAAATGCGGGCGCGGGTGCAGGAGCGGCAGAACGCCTGGGTCACCGAAGAGATGACGCCGATCTCGCCCGATCCGTCGCGGTAACGCCAGCGCTCGGCGACTTCGCCCGGGTAATTGGGATCGATAGCTTCGAGCGGCATGTGCGCGGCTATCATGCGGATGATCTCGCGCGACGGAATCACGTCGTCCATGCGCCAGCCGTTGGTCGCGCCCACGTCCATGAACTCGATGAAGCGGAGGACGTGGTCAGAACCCTTGAAGCGGCGCGCCATCGGCAGGATCGAGTGCTCGTTCACGCCGCGTTTCACCACCATGTTGATTTTCACCGGCGCCAGGCCGGCCGCGTCGGCGGCGTCGATGCCCGCGAGCACCTTCGCCACCGGGAAATCGGCGTCGTTCATGGCCATGAAGGTCGGATCGTCCAGGGCATCCAGGCTCACGGTGACGCGCTTCAAGCCCGCGTCTTTCAGCGCGCGCGCTTTCTTCGCCAGCAAAGAGCCATTGGTAGTGAGCGTGAGTTCGATCCGCTCGCCGTTGGGACGGGTAATGGCGGCGAGCATTTCGATCAGACGCTCGAGGTTCCGGCGCAGCAGCGGCTCGCCGCCGGTGAGCCGGATCTTCTCGATACCCTGATTGGCAAAAATCTTCGCCAGGCGCGCGATTTCCTCGAAGCTCAGGAGCTGGTCATGCGGGAGGAAGCGGTAGTCTTCGCCAAACACTTCCCTGGGCATGCAGTAAGTACAACGGAAATTGCAGCGATCGGTGACCGAGATGCGCAAGTCCCGCAGAGGCCGGCCGAGCTTGTCCTGCGCGAGGCCAGCGGCCGAACCGGTCACCGGCGGCAAGGGCTTGCGCCGCCCCGCGTCGACCAGTGCGATAACCCTTTCCGTCATGTGGCTGTTTCGTGTGAATCAGGTCGCACATCATAGCAGAGCGAGCGCTTCGCTAGTATAGTTGCGCCGTATGAGCCATCCGGTTTTTTCGATTGCGGTAATAATTGAGCGGCGCGCGCTCGCCAATCGCTGGCAGGCGCAAACCTGGGAGGCCATCGGCATCATTCCGGATCCCGGCGACGCGGCGACGCCGCGCGTGCTGTTGCAGGACAGCGAGCGTGCGCAATGGCTGCACGGCGGTTTCGCGCTGAAGCTCTATCGCGACGAAGCCGAGAACTACTACCTCAACCTGTCGGCGGCGCAGCCCTGCGTATTCATCGCCTGGCGCATGGAGGAGGACATGGCCGTGCCGAAATTCGTCACCGTCAGCTATGGCGAGGCGGCGCGTTTCATGGACGCGAGCGAGCAAGTGGATACGGTACCCATGCCGCGCGACATGTGCGACTGGCTGGGTGAATTCGTCAACCAGCACTATAAGCCCGAGCCCAAGCGGCGCAGCCGCCCGCCTTCGTTCAAGGGCGCGAAGAGGGATTGACGGCCGTGGACGCCAAGGAACCCTTCCTCTCGCGCTGGTCGCGGCGCAAGCTGGAAACGAAAGAGGAGGTGCCAGCGGGCGCATCGCCGGCGGCGCAGTTGACCGCCGCCGATCCTGCAGCGCCGCTGCCGCAGGCGACGCGTCCTCCAGAAGCGGAAACGGCGGAGCGCGGCGGCGCCGAATACAAGGAATTCTTCGACCCGCAGGTGGATGAGAAGCTGCGTCGCACAGCTTTGAAAAAATTGTTCGGCGACCCGCACTTCAATGTGATGGACGGCTTGGACACCTATATCGACGACTATTCCAAACCCGACCCCGTTCCGGAGGCGATGTTGCGTCAGCTGAATCAGGCAAAGGACCTGTTCCTGTTCGACGACAAAAAGCAGGCAGGCGCGAACGCGAGCGATGACGCGTCAGCCGGCACCGGGAAAGCGGCAATCCCGGTGTCTGTCGCCGCAGCCGACACGACCACGCTGCCGGAATCGCCACCGCCACCGACCAAGAGCGATGCCGGCAGATAAAACGATCAAGTTGTGCGACTGCAACCAGACCATGGCGCTCGATGCCAAGGCGTTGGCGGTCGCATTGAAACTCGGCGCGCCCGTCACCATTCATACCGAACTATGCCGGCGCGAAGCGGGCGCTTTTCAGGAAGCCCTGAAAAGCGGAGATTGTCTTGTGGCCTGCACGCAGGAGGCGCCGCTGTTCGCCGAACTGGCCGAACAGGCCGGCGCCAAGCACGAGCTGAAATTCGTCAATATCCGCGAGACCGCCGGCTGGTCGAAGGAATCCAGGCAAGCCACGCCCAAGATCGTCGCGTTGCTTGCGCTGGCTGATCTGCCCGAGCCCGAACCGGTTCCCAGCACGAGCTACCGCTCGGACGGGCAGTTGCTCATCGCCGGCCCCGCGGAGGTCGCGCTGCAGTGGGCGGAACGGTTGAAGGAGCAACTCGAAGTGAGCGTGCTCGTGACCAAAGGTTCGGGTGCCGAGGGTTCCGGCGGCGAACTTCCGGCGGTGCGCGGCTATCCCGTCTGGTCGGGCAAGCTTGAGTCGGTGCGCGGTTATCTAGGCGCATTCGAAGTCACCTGGGAACAGATCAACGCGATCGATCTGGAAGTGTGCACGCGTTGCAATGCCTGCATCCGCGCCTGCCCGGAACAGGCCATCGATTTCGGCTACCAGATCGATCCGGACAAATGCAAGTCGCATCGCGCCTGCGTCAAGGCCTGCGGCGACGTCGGCGCCATCGATTTCGAGCGCGTAGCGCGTGCGCGCAGCGAGCGTTTCGATCTGGTGCTCGACCTCGGCGCCGAGCCGGCTATCAAACTTAAGCGGCCGCCGCAAGGCTATCTCGCGCCGGGACGCGATCCGCTGGCGCAGTCCCTCGCCGCCGGGCAGCTGGCGCAACTCGTGGGCGAATTCGAGAAGCCGAAATTCTTCGCCTACGATTCCAGGATCTGCGCGCACAGCCGCTCGGCCAAAGCCGGCTGCAACAATTGCATCGATGTTTGCTCCACCGGCGCGATTTCGGCCGATGGCGATCATGTCAGGGTCGAACCGAAGCTGTGCATGGGCTGCGGCGGCTGCGCCAGCGTCTGTCCGTCGGGCGCGATGACTCATGTCTATCCGCGCGTGCCGGATCTGGGGCGGCAGCTCAAGACCCTGCTCGGCAGCTATCGCGGCGCGGGCGGCAAGGATGCCTGCATCCTGTTCCACAATGCGGATACGAGCCGTGATCTGATCGCAAAGCTCGGCCGCCGCGCACAGCCGGGGAAGAGCGGCGGCCTGCCGGCGCGGGTGATTCCGCTCGAAATCCATAGCGTCGCCGCGATCGGCATGGATACCCTGCTCGGCGCGCTCGCCTACGGTGCCAGCCAGGTGGTGCTGCTCGCGAGCCTGCAGGAGGCCGATGAATACGGTCCCGCCGTGGAAAAGCAAATGCGCCACGCCGAGACCATCGTCAATGCGCTCGGCTATGCCGGCACGCATCTCAAGTGGCTGGCCACCGAAGACGCGGCCGTGCTGGAGCGCGAGGTCTGGGCGCTCGCGCCAGCCGCGACGGTCGCCGACGCCGCAGGTTTCAACCTGGGCGCGGACAAGCGCAGCACCGTGGAATTCGCGCTCGAGCATCTGGCCAGGTTTGCCCCCGCGCCGCAGGAGGAGATCGCGCTGGAGCAGGGCGCACCGTGGGGCCAGGTCAAAGTCAATCGCGACACTTGCACGCTGTGCATGGCCTGCGTTGGCGCCTGTCCGGTATCTGCACTGGTCGATGGCCGCGACCAGCCCATGCTCAAATTCATCGAGCGCAATTGCGTGCAATGCGGCCTGTGCATGAATACCTGCCCGGAGAAGGCGATCACGCTCGCGCCGCGGCTGCTGCTTGGGCCGCGGGCCAGGGTGGAACAGGTACTGCACGAGGCGGTTCCCTTCAACTGCGTGCGCTGCGGCAAGCCCTTCGGCAACAAGCAGATGATCGACAACATGATGGGCAAGCTGGGCACGCACCCCATGTTTTCCGGCGACGGTCTGAAGCGCCTGCAGATGTGCGGCGATTGCCGCGTCATCGACATGATGGAAAACAAGAACGAGCAGACCATTTTCGGCATCCGGCCGTGAACGCCGCCCCGCTTGATTCGGCGCAGCCGGTGTTCGAGGAAGATCAGGCGCGCGCCGATGTCTATGCGCTGATCGCGCGCCTGTTCTACGCCGGACCGGACGCGCACTTGCTCGCCGCCGTCGCCGGCGCCGGTGCAATCGCGGGCAGTGACGAAACCACTCCCATGGCCGCGGCGTGGCGGGCATTGGGTACGGCCGCGGCGGCGACGGATGCGCAGGCCGCGCAGGAAGAATACGACCATGTGTTCGTCGGCACCGGCAAGGCCGAAATCACCCCCTATGCTTCGCACTATCTTGCTGAATCCATGCAGGAAAGAGTGCTGGTGCGGCTGCGCGAAACCTTGACCGAAATGGGCTTGGCGAAGACCGGTTCGGCAACCGAGTACGAAGATCATTTGTCCGGCCTGTGCGAGGTAATGCGCCATCTCATTTTTTTTGGTTCCGGCGATGTTGCAGTGCAGAAACAAAAATCATTTTTTTTGGAGTATCTTGATTCTTGGGATGCAGTGTTTTGTGCCGCGGTGATGGCGTCGCCGAATACCAATTTTTATAAGCATGTGGCGGTTTTCACCAAGGCATTTCTCGATGTGGAAAGAAGTTCTTTCCAGTTGATCTGACCGTTCGCGCGGTCATCTGTGAGGAGAAGAACATGAGCCAAGGCCAGACCAAACTGAGCCGCAGAAACTTCCTGTTTGCGGTCGGCGCGGGCGGCGCGGCAAGCGCTGCCGCCATAGTCGCGAAGACCGTGCCGCAGGTGCAGCCGGCGGCAACCGCGGATGACAAGAAGAAGACGAGGGGCTACCAGACCTCCGCGCACATCCGCAATTACTACAGAACCACCAAAGTCTGAAGGAGGGCGCCATGTTACTCACGCGTAAATCCGCAACGGCGCCGTCGGCGCAAAGCCGCCTGGCCAGAGGCCTGTCGGGCATGCTGGCCAAGACCATCGACCGCCGCGCGTTCCTCAAGCGCTCCGGCGTGGCGGTGGGCGCGGGCGCCTCATTGGCCACGCTAGCCGGGCAATTGCCATTCAACATGATCGGCCGCGCCGAAGCCGCCGACGACAAATCCGCCGGCGGCAAGACGGAAATCAAACGCACCGTCTGCACGCATTGCTCCGTTGGCTGCGCCATCGACGCCGTGGTGCAAAACGGCGTGTGGGTGCGGCAGGAGCCGGTATTCGACTCGCCGCTCAACCTCGGCGCGCATTGCGCCAAGGGCGCCGCGGTGCGCGAGCACGGCATGACCGAGCATTCGCACCGCCTGAAGTATCCGATGAAGCTGGAGAACGGCAAGTACAAGCGCATCTCCTGGGATCAGGCGCTGGGCGAGATCAGCAGCAGGATGCTGGAAATCCGGAAGGAGTCCGGTCCGGACGCAATGTATTTCGTCGGCTCGAGCAAGCACAACAACGAGCAGGCCTATCTGATGCGCAAATGGGTGTCGCTGTGGGGCACCAACAACTGCGACCACCAGGCGCGCATCTGCCACTCGACCACGGTCGCGGGCGTAGCCAACACCTGGGGCTATGGCGCCATGACCAATTCCTACAACGACATGCAGAACACCAAGGCGATGATGTTCATCGGCTCGAATGCGGCCGAAGCGCACCCGGTGTCGATGCTGCACTCGCTGCACGCCAAGGAAGGCGGCGCCAAGATGATCGTGGTCGATCCGCGCTTCACCCGTACCGCGGCCAAAGCCGACCAGTACGTGCGCATCCGCTCTGGCACCGACATTCCATTCCTGTTCGGCGTGCTGCATCACATCTTCAAGAACGGCTGGGAAGACAAGCAGTACATCAAGGATCGCGTCTACGGCATGGACAAGGTGCGTGCCGACGTGATGGCGAAATGGACGCCGGACAAGGTGGAGGAAGCCTGCGGCGTGCCCGAGGCCGAGGTGCTCAAGGTGGCCGAGACCCTGGCCAAGAATCGCCCGAGCACCGTCGTCTGGTGCATGGGCCAGACCCAGCACACCATCGGCAACGCCATGGTGCGCGCCTCCTGCATCCTGCAGCTCGCGCTCGGCAACGTCGGCACCTCGGGCGGCGGCACCAACATCTACCGCGGTCACGACAACGTGCAGGGCGCGACCGACGTCGGTCCCAACCCCGACTCGCTGCCCGGCTACTACGGCATCGTGCCGGGTTCCTGGGTGCATTGGGCAAAAGTGTGGAACGTGGATCTCCCCTGGCTGAAGAAACAGTTCGCCACCGAGGCGATGATGACCAAACCCGGCATGACGGTGTCGCGCTGGATCGACGGCGTGATGGAAAAGAACGAACTGATCGACCAGGATTCGAACATCCGCGGGGTGTTCTACTGGGGCCACGCGCCCAACAGCCAGTCGCGCGGCACCGAGATGGTCAAGGCGATGCAAATGCTCGACCTGCTGGTGGTGATCGATCCGTATCCGTCCGCGACCGCCGCGATGGCCAACATGAAGGTGGATGGCGTGGCCACCAACCCGAAGCGCGGCGTGTACCTGCTGCCTGCGGCGACGCAGTTCGAGACCGTGGGCAGCGTCACCGCGTCGAACCGTTCGCTGCAGTGGCGCGAGAAGGTCATTGAGCCGCTGTTCGAATCCAAGCCCGATCACACCCTGATGTATCTGTTCGCGAAGAAGCTCGGCTTTGCCGACCAGCTGGTGGGCAAGAAGGACGGCAAGCAGAACATCGCCGTGGCGAACGACGAACCTTCGGTCGAGGACATATTGCGGGAAATCAACCGCGGCACCTGGACCATCGGCTATACCGGCCAGAGCCCCGAGCGCCTGAAGCTGCACATGAAGAACATGCACACCTTCGATGTGAAGACGCTGCGCGCCAAGGGTGGCCCCTGCGATGGCGAGTACTTCGGCCTGCCGTGGCCATGCTACGGCACGCCGGAAATGAAACATCCGGGCTCGCCCAATCTGTATGACACCTCCAAGCACGTGATGGAGGGCGGGGGCAACTTCCGCGCAAACTTCGGCGTGGAGAAGGACGGCATCAACCTGCTCGCGGAAGACGGCTCCCACTCCAAGGGCGCCGACCTCACCACCGGTTATCCGGAATTCGACCATGTGCTACTGAAGAAACTGGGCTGGTGGGACGAACTCAGCGATGCCGAGAAGGCGGCGGCCGAGGGCAAGAACTGGAAGACCGACCTCTCCGGCGGCATCATCCGCGTGGCCATGAAGAACCACGGCTGCCATCCCTTCGGCAACGCCAAGGCGCGCGCGGTGGTGTGGAACTTCCCCGACGGCGTGCCGCAGCACCGCGAGCCCCTGTACAGCCCGCGTCCTGACCTGGTCGCGAAGTACCCCACGCACGACGACAAGAAGGCGTTCTGGCGCCTGCCGACGCTATACAAGTCGGTGCAGGAGAAGAACAAGGATATCTCCAAGCAATTCCCGATCATCCTCACCAGCGGCCGTCTGGTCGAATTCGAGGGCGGCGGCGAGGAGACGCGTTCCAATCCGTGGCTGGCCGAGTTGCAGCAGGAGAATTTTGTCGAGATCAATCCGAAAGCGGCCAACGACCGCGGCATTCGCAATAACGAAATGGTTTGGGTGAAATCCCCGACAGGAGCCAGGATCAAAGTCAAGGCCATGGTGACGGAACGCGTCGGCCCGGATACGGCCTTCATCCCGTTTCACTTCTCCGGCTGGTGGCAGGGAAAGGACATGCTCGACCAGTATCCGGAAGGGGCTGCGCCGATTGTGCGCGGCGAGGCGGTCAACACCGCCACCACCTACGGCTATGACTCGGTGACCATGATGCAGGAAACAAAAACCACCCTGTGCCAGATTGAGAAATTTCAAGGATAGGAGGAGACCATCATGGCCAGAATGAAATTTATCTGTGACGCCGAGCGTTGCATAGAGTGCAATGGTTGTGTGACTGCCTGCAAGCAGGAAAACGAGGTGCCCTGGGGCGTGAACCGCCGCCGCGTGGTTACGCTCAACGACGGCGTTCCGGGGGAGAAATCGGTCTCGGTCGCGTGCATGCATTGCTCGGACGCGCCGTGCATGGCGGTGTGCCCGGTGGACTGCTTCTACCGTACCGAGGAAGGCGTGGTGCTGCACGACAAGGACCTGTGCATCGGTTGCGGCTACTGTTTCTATGCCTGCCCGTTCGGCGCGCCGCAGTTTCCGCAGGCGGGCGCGTTCGGCATGCGCGGCAAGATGGACAAATGCACGTTCTGCGCCGGCGGCCCGGAGAAGGACAACTCCAGGGAAGAGTTCGCCAAGTATGGTTCCAACCGCCTGGCGCAGGGCAAGCTCCCCGCTTGCGCCGAGATGTGTTCGACCAAGGCGCTCCTGGGCGGCGACGGCGACGTCATCGCCGACATTTTCCGCAATCGCGCGCTGAAGCGCGGCAAAGGCGCGGAAGTGTGGGGCTGGGGCACGGCCTACGGCAAGCCGGACAACCCGCAGCAGCAGGCGCCGAAAGGAGCGAAATCATGATCAGTGCCCGCGCGATGGTGGCTGCTGCTCTGGTGGTCGCGGCTGGTCTGGCCGGCTGCGGCGAGAACGAGCAGGTAATCGTGTACCAGCAGGGCAAGTACCAAGGCAAGCCCGATACCAGGCCCTGGGACAACGACCCCGGCGCCAGCGCCTACCCCGCTTCCAAGTGGGCCAAGGGTGACAAGAACGGCTGGGAGACCGCGCTCAAGTCGCGCAATCAGAATCAGAACGAATACACGCGCACCGAATAGGGAGAACTCATGCGAGCCACTTTTTCAGGCGTGCCGCGTTTCTTCCTGGGACTGACGCTGTTCCTGACCGTGCTCGGCGGGACGGCATGGGCCCAGGGCCAGGCAAGCGGAGCAAAAGAGAGCCGGGTGCAGGAAAGCCAGGCGCAGCGCCAGCAGGCGCAGCCGGGCAACAATGCACCGGTGTGGCGCGAAGTGCGCTCAGGCAAGGAGGAATATACGTCGGTCAAGGGGCGCGAGACCGGCGTCCTGATCCAGACCCAGGGCGAGACCTGGCGCAAGCTGCGCAACGGCCCGATTACCTTTTATGGGGGCTGGCTGGTGGTGCTGGCATTGATTACCATCGGGGTGTTCTACAAGGGGCGCGGCCCGATCGGCCTGCACAGCCCGCCCACCGGCAAGATGATCGAGCGCTTCTCCAGCTTCGAGCGCATCGCCCACTGGGCCATGGCGATCAGCTTTTGCATTCTCGCCATCACCGGCCTGGTCATGCTGTTCGGCAAGCACGTGCTGATGCCCCTGATCGGCCACACCCTGTTCAGCTGGCTGGCGGAGCTGGGGAAATTCCTGCACAACTTCACCGGGCCGGTGTTCATGTTCAGCATCGTGGTATTCGTGGTGACGTTCATCCGCGACAATTTGCCGCGCGCCTACGACTTCATCTGGCTGATCAAAGCCGGCGGCGTAATTTCCGGCGAGGTAGTGCCCGCCGGCCGCTTCAACGCCGGGGAGAAGATTTGGTTCTGGGGTGGCGTGATCGGCTTGGGCATCGTATCGAGCGCGAGCGGCCTGGTGCTCGACTTTCCCAACTTCGATCAGACGCGCTCGGTGATGATGATCGCCATCGTCGTGCATGTCATCGCCGCACTCTGGTTCATCGTCTGGGCGTTTACGCATATTTATCTCGGAACCGTGGGAACGACCGGGGCCTATGAAGGGATGCGCAACGGCTATGTGGACGAGACCTGGGCGCGCGAGCACGCGCAATACTGGTATGAGGACGTCAAGGCCGGCAGGAGAGCGCTGCCGTCGGGCGCGCCGTCCGCAGCTGCCGCAACGACCGCGCCGCAGACACAACATTGAGGAGACGACCATGAATCGCGCAAAATTGCTTGCAGCCGCCCTGGTGCTGGGGCTGGGCGCCGGGATGGCGAACGCCAAGATTCCCGCGCCGGTGATGGACGACGCCGCCAAGGCCAAGGCCGAGGAAACCAAGGTGAAGGCCGCCGATGCAGCCAAGAAAGGCGCAGAGCTGCTGGCGAAATCCCAGGACCGGGTGGCCGAGCGCTACAAGAAGGGCCAGGGGAAGGGCAAGGCCGCTCCGGCCAAGCCGGTGAAAAAGTAGGACAACGTGACGCGAAGGAAAGTGAACATGGCCGTGAACAAGTCGCTGCTGGGTATGCTTATCGCCGGAATGCTGGGCGGTTGCGCCACTATGTACGGAGGCGGACCAAGCGCGAGCGCGCAGCTGCAGCCGACACGCGGTAACAGCGTCTCCGGCAGCGTGACCTTCACACAGAAGGGCGACAGGGTCGTGGTGTCGGCGCGGGTCTCGGGATTGAAGCCGAATCAGGAACACGGCTTCCACGTGCATGACAAAGGCGACTGCAGCTCTGGTGACGGCATGAGCGCAGCCGGGCACTTCAATCCGAAAGGCAGTCCGCATGGACATCATTCGACCCAGGCGCGCCATGCCGGCGACATGCCTAACCTTAGGGCCGACGCATACGGCAATGCCAGCATGACCGCGGAGTTGGACATCATCACGGTAAGCGAGGGGTCGACCAGCGTGGTCGGGCGCGGCCTGATCGTGCACGCGCAGCCGGATGACTACAAGAGCCAGCCGGTCGGCAATGCCGGTGCACGCATGGCCTGCGCCGTGATCCAGAAAAACTGAGCGCGCTAAATAAGGCGGTGCAAGGGCGCTGCGGCGCCCTTTGTGTTTAAAGGACCGCCCGCGCGCATAGGAGGGTTGGGGCCCCTCCGCCCCAATCGGGCTGGCGCGGGCTGATTGGCATTGCTGTCAAGGAAGCAGCGTATACGCGAGTCCGACAGCGCCACAGGCGAGGATCACCGGGATGATGCCGGCCTTGTACCTGAACAAGGCGATGAACGCGGCCAGGCCGGCGAGGGCGGAGAACCACTCGAAGCTGCCGCCGAATCCGGCCGGCCACAGCACATGCCAGGCGAAGAACACGGCGAGGTTGAGGATCACGCCGACCACCGCGGCAGTGATGCCGGTGAGCGGAGCGGTGAACTTGAGGTCGCCGTGCGTGGCCTCGACCAGCGGCCCGCCGATGAGGATGAAAAGATACGAGGGGAGGAAGGTGAAGAAGGTGGCTACGGCGCCGCCGGTCATGCCGGCCCAGAGGAGCGAGCCCGCATCCGCTCCGAACAGCTGCTTGGTCCAGCCGCCGACGAAACCGACATAGGTCACGATCATGATCAGAGGCCCGGGGGTGGTCTCGCCCAGCGCGAGGCCGTCGATCATCTGCGTCGGCGTGAGCCAGCCGTAAGTCTCGACGCCTCCCTGGTACACGTAGGGCAAAACGGCGTAGGCGCCGCCAAACGTCAGCAGCGCCGCCTTGGTGAAGAACCATCCGATCTGGGTCAGCGTTGCGTCCCAGCCGTTCAGCGCGTAGAGCCAGGCCATCATGCCCGCCCAGAGCGCGAGGCCCGCGACGGCAAAGCCGATGAAGCGCGACCAGGCGAAGCGCGCGTGCGCGGGTGTGGGCGTGTCGTCGTCGATGATCGCCGCGCCATAGCTCTTGCCGGCCGCGCCGTGCCCGCCGCCGGTGGCGAACTTCGACGGCGCCAGGCGCCCACCGACTGCGCCGATGATGCCGGCGGCCAGCACGATGTAGGGGAATGGGACCTTGAAAGCGAAAATGGCGACGAAGGCCGCGGCGCTGATCGCCCACAGCACGCCGTTCTTGAGCGCGCGCGAGCCGATGCGATAGGCGGCGAACACCACGATGGCGGTGACCGCGGGCTTGATGCCGTAGAGGATGCCCGCCACCAGCGGCACCTTGCCGAATACCAGATAGATCCAGGTGAGCGCCATCAGGATGAACATGGAGGGCAGCACGAACAGCACGCCGGCAATGATGCCGCCCCAGGTCCGGTGCATCATCCAGCCGATATAGGTGGCCAGCTGTGTGGCCTCCGGCCCGGGCAGCAGCATGCAGTAATTGAGCGCATGCAGGAAGCGCTTTTCCGAGATCCAGCGCCGCCGCTCCACCAGGTCGTGGTGCATCATCGCTATCTGCCCGGTGGGGCCGCCGAAACTGACGAAGCCAAGTTTGAGCCAGTACCAGAAGGCTTCGCCGACGCTCACCGGCGCGGGCGCTTGCTGCGTGTCTTCGGTCATGGTTTTCTCTTGAACAGGTCGGCGTTGTGGATCTCCGCACGCGCCGCGCGGACCCAGGCGTAGAAGGCGTCGTAGATCAGCATGCCGTGCTCGAGCATGGCATGATCGTCGGGATAGTTGACCGAGAGTCCGAGCGAAATCGCGAGCAGGCCCGGCGATTGCGGCGTCAGTTCGGGTTTGCCGGTGTCGGCGCCGCGCACGATCAGCGCGAGATCGGCCAGCGCGGGATCGTCGATGGCAAAGTCGGCAAGGAACGCATCGAAGCTGCACAGTTCGCCGCGGTGGGAGAACTGCACATCCGGCACGTCGTAAGGTATGGCCTGCTCGGCCTGCGCAACCGAGCGCACCTCAGCCGAGGGCGCGTAAAGAAATTCCGCGCAGGGGTCGATGAATCGCCGGATCAGCCAGGGGCAGGCGATGCGGTCGATCTTGGGGCGCTCGCGCGTGATCCATCTGGAGGGATGGTTGACGGCGGAGGGAATCGACAGCGAAGCGTCCTTCGCGATGGTCGGCCCTCCGGCGGTCATCCATGCCTCGATGCCGCCTTCCAGGAAATACGCGTTCAGGCCCGCGGCGCGCAGCGCCGCACAGGTATTCTTGCTGATTTCATGGCCATGCACGCAGTACACGGCAATGTCGCGATGCCGGGGCAGGAACTTGAGCCAGTCGCCGATCGCCACAGGGTCGCGCCAAGTGGCGCCGGCGATCATGCGTTTTTCCGCTGAAAAGGTCGGCAAGCGACGCACGTCGATCAGGAAGGGTGCGCTGGCAGAACCGCAATGCTGGAGAACTTCGGGAACGGAAATGCTGGAGATAACGGTGTCCATGAGTATCCTCGCGAATGAAAATCGCAGAACTTGGACGGGACACCGTCTGACCGGGAGTCTGCATTTCCCGATGCGGGAACTATACCGTTTCCGGAGGAGGCGCGCAATGACGGCGCGCACGGGTGCTCAGGTTCGTTTCTGCACCTTGCCGCGGCTGGTCGAAAAGGCGCGGGCGAAGCTAAGCAGGCGGCCGGCGTCGGCACCGGCATAACCCGGCAGGCCGCGCAGCACCTTCACCATTTGCGGGTCGGCGATCGCCTGGCGCAGGCGGAGGATGGCGGGCTCGTTCGCAGCCTCGCTGCGGCAGGCGAGCAGGTAGCGCTCGTGCTCCAGCGTCTTGAATTCGAGCCCGTATTGCAGGGCGGCGGCCTTGACGCCGAAACCTGCATCGGCCTTGCCAGCCGCGATGGTCGCGGCCACCGCCAAATGGGTAAATTCCTCGGTGGTGTAGCCGCGCAAGGCTTGTCCGTCGATGCCGGATTCCTGCAGCAACTGGTCGAACAGGAGGCGGGTGCCGGAACCGCGCTGCCGGTTGATCACGCGCAGCCGTTTGCTTGCCAGATCGCGAAGCGCGCGCACGTGCGCGGGATTCCCGGGCGGCAGCATCAGGCCCTGCTCGCGCTCGATGAAGCCGATCAGACGATGCTGCCGAGACTTGAGCCAGCGATGATAGGGTGCCAGCGCGCCCGGGTGCGATCCGAGAGGAATGTGGAAGCCCGCCAGATCTGCGTGGCCGGCGGCAAACGAGGCGAGTGCTTCGAGGCTGCCCTTGAATTCGAGATTGAGTTCCAGGCCGAAAGCCGGAGCGATGCGCTCGCGCAATTCGATCAGCGCCAGGTCGTGGCTGGCATGAACTATCAGCCGCAACGGTGCTGCCGCCGCGGGCGGCAGCGGAGCGATCTCGATCGCTGCCGCTTTGCGCGACAGCCGCTGCTCGGCCCGGGCGGTCAGTCGCAGCAATTGCTGCCCCGCTGATGTCAAACTGACGCCTCTGCCTCGCTGCATAGCCACCAGAGGAACGCCGAGGAGCGCGGCCTGCGCGTGCAGCAGGCCCCAGCCGTGGCGGTAGGACAGGCCGACCTGCGCGACGGCTGCGCCGAGGTTCGCGCCGCCATCGATGGCAGCGAGCAGCGGCAGCAGCCGCGCGTCGATTTCGGCGTCATCCGAACCCGGCAGTCGCCAGCGGATCAGCGGCATCAGTTTGATCATTTAGGCAATTGGTTGCATATTTATCTGAAGCGGAAAAATGGTGATACTACTTGGCAGTTACGCCTGGCTTAATATGCAATAGAGAGCATAAATATGCAAGCACACTCGGCCAAGAGGAAGTTCGCATGAACGCATGGTTCTGCCCGGCGCTACTCGCGCTCGTCGTGTTCTCAGCGACCCCCGCGATCGGCCGGGGAACGCGTGACATCCGCATGGCGACCACCACCAGCACCGACAATTCCGGATTGCTCAAGGTGCTCCTGCCGAAGTACGAAGCCAGATGCGGCTGTAAGGTGCGTGTCATTTCGGTGGGCACCGGCAAGGCGATGGAACTGGGCAGGAACGGCGACGTGGACCTGGTGCTGGTGCACGCGCGCGAGGCGGAAGACAAATTCGTCGCCGAAGGACATGGCGTCAACCGCAGGGACGTGATGTACAACGATTTCATCCTGGTCGGCCCCCTATCCGATCCCGCCGGCATGAAGAAGCAAAAAAGCGTCATCGATGCGTTCAAGCAGCTGGCCGAGGGCAGGAGCCGTTTCATTTCGCGCGGCGACAATTCCGGCACCGATCAGATGGAGAAGAGCTATTGGAAGGACGCGGGTATCGCGCCCAAGGGTGCCTGGTTCGTTTCCGCCGGCCTCGGCATGGGCGAAGTGTTGACCATGGCGGGCGAAATGCGGGGCTATACGCTGTCCGACCGCGCTACCTACAGCGCGTATCGCGCCAAGACGGGCCTGGACATCGTGCTTGCGGGCGATCCAAAGATGTTCAATCCCTATGGTGTCATCGCCGTCAATCCGAAGAAATATCCGGCGCTCAACTACGACGGCGCCATGGACTTCGCCAACTGGATTACTTCGCCTGAAGGTCAGAATGCGATTGCCGGGTTCAAGGTCAGCGGCGAGCAGTTGTTTTTCCCGACAGCCGCAAAGTAATGTCGTGCTACGCGGTGAGCAGCAGCTTGAACGCGGCGAGCGCCATCACCAGTGCAAGGGTCAAAAGCAAATGCCGCTGGCGCAGGCGCTGCAAACCGAGCCAGGTGCCGACAACCCCGCCCGCCAGCGCGCTCGCAGCGAACAGCGGCAGCTCGGGCGGCAACACCTGCACCGTGAACGAGCCGGCGGCGAGTGCGACGATGGAATTCACCAGGATGAACGGGGCGGAGATGCCCGCGGTGCTCTTGGGCCCGGCCCAGCCGAGGAACAGGATCGTCGGGCTGAGGAAAATGCCGCCGCCGGTGCCGGTCAATCCGGCGAGCAGGCCGATTGCCGCGCCGATGAACACCGCCGGCAGCTTGCGCACATTGACCGTTTCATCGCTGGCGAGCGCGAGGGTGTTGAGCGCGCGCCAGGTGAGATACAGCGCAGAAATCAGCAGCACGACGCCGACCGCGGCGTAATAGCCGCCGTGGGAAAGCTTCTGCGCGCCGCCGAGCGCGGCGAACGGCACCGAGCCGGCGAGGAAAGGCCAGAGCCCGCGCCAGGAGAAGTAGCTCGCCTGGCGAAATCGGTAGGCCGTGTATGCCGCGATCAGGACATTGAGCGCGAGCGCGGTCGGGCGCATCACTTCGGGGGCGACGCCGATCAGCGCCATGGCGGCAATGTATCCGGATGCGCCGGCGTGGCCGACGGTGGTATAGGGAACGGCCACGCAAAAGAACAGCGCGGCGAGAATGATGATTTCGTTGGTGGACATGGCATGGCGATGATACAGGAGGCTACCAAGGTATTGAAAAAGGGGGCACGCCCCCTTTTGAATCCCCCATTTCGGGGCTGTCGAAAATCGCCTCCCTCCGAAAGGTCTTTTTCTCCATGCACATGGTCGTACTCGGGAAGCGATTCTCAACAGCCTGGTGGACGACATGAGTTTGCTTGACGCGACCGGCGACGCGTTCCGGCTGCTGTTCGGCGGCGATCGCGAGCTGTGGGGCATCGTTTTCATCTCCTTGAAGGTCGCGTTGCTGGGGCTCGCGATCGCCGCGCCACCCGGCGTCTTGCTCGGCTACCTGCTGGCGATGCATCGCTTTCCCGGCCGGCGCGCGCTGGTGGTGCTGACGCAGAGCCTGCTCGCTTTTCCGACCGTGGTGGTGGGCTTGGTCCTGTATATGCTGCTGTCGCGCCAGGGTCCGTTCGGCTCGTTCGCGTTGTTGTTTACGCAGGACGCGATGATCCTGGGGCAGGCGATACTCGCGTTTCCGATTCTCGTTGCCTATACGCTGTCGGCGGTGCAGGGCGCGGATCCGCGCGCGCACGAAACCGCGGTGAGCCTCGGCGCGGGGCCGCTGCGTGCGGCGCTCACCACGCTCAACGAGACCCGGTTCGCGGTCTTCGCCGGCGTGATCAACGGATTCGGCAGGGCGATTTCCGAGGTCGGTTGCGCGCTGATGATAGGCGGCAACATCGCCGGACTCACGCGCAACATCACCACCGCCATCGCGTTGGAAACCAGCAAGGGCGAGTTCGCGCAGGGCATCGCGCTGGGCGCGGTGCTGGTGGTGCTCGCGCTCGGAGTCAACCTGGCCATGGCGATGTTGCAGGGCGAGGGGGGGATGAAATGAACCCGCTCCTCGGACTGCGCCGGCTGCGCAAATCGTTCGGCGCCCGGCATTTGCTCGCGCTGGATGGGCTTGAGATTGAAGCAGGGCATACCTATGTGGTTACCGGCGGCAACGGCGCGGGCAAGACCACGCTGCTGCGCATTCTCGCCGGATTGGAGTCAGGCGAAGTGGAGGGACTGCAGTTCGACGGCGCGCCGCTTGCGCGTGGCGAGACCCACCGCGACATCGTCTACGTTCACCAACACCCCTACCTGTTTCATACCTCGGTGGCGCGCAACATCGCCTACGGCCTGAAAGCGCGCGGGCTGCGCACTGCGGCCAGCCGGCGTCTGGTGGAGGAGGCGATAGCCTGGGCCGGCGTCGGCGCCCTGCGCCGATTGCCTCCCGACAAGCTCTCCGGCGGCGAGAAGCAGCGCGTCGCGCTGGCGCGGGCCAAGGTATTGGCGCCGCGCCTGTATCTTCTGGACGAACCGACCGCCAACCTCGACGGCGAAGGGCGGCGCCAGACCATCGATCTGGTGCAAAAGCTGGCGCGCGACGGAGCCGGCGTCGTGATTGCCTGCCACGACCGGGAGATCATCGAATTGCCGGGAGTGCGGCGCTTTCACCTGGAGAGCGGCAAACTGGTTCAGGCTTGAGCAGGTCCCGTTCCGGTTCAGAATCGGCGGGATTAACTGCTAAAATGCGCGATTGAATCAACAGCGCTGACCACGGTTGCGGGGCGGCTGGAGCGCATTGCCTGCGATGAAAATTTTCGGCTTTGCCGGCTGGTCCGGTAGCGGCAAGACCACCCTGATCGAGCAGGTGATTCCGCGTTTTGTCCGCGCCGGCCTCAAGGTGTCGCTGATCAAGCACGCGCACCACCGCTTCGACGTGGACCACCCGGGGAAGGACTCCTTCCGCCATCGCGAGGCCGGCTGCAGCGAGGTGCTGGTCACTTCGGGGCAGCGCTGGGCGCTGATGCACGAGACGCGCGGCGAGCCGGAAGCGCCGCTGGAGGAACAGATCGCGCGCATGTCGCCCTGCGACCTGCTCCTGATCGAGGGGTACAAGTACTATCCTTTGCCCAAGCTGGAAATTTACCGCGCGGCAAACGGCAAGCAGCCGCTCTATACCGGGGACGAGCACATCGTGGCCGTAGCCACCGATACGCCCCTTCAAGTCCGCCTGCCGCAGTTTGACCTCGAGGACTACGACGCGATTGCCGCGTTCGTGCTCGATACCCTGGAGCTGCATCGATGAAGCCAGGCATGCTGTCGGTCGACGAGGCGCTCGCCTTCCTGCTCGAAGGCGCGAGACCCGTGGCGGCAACGGAGGAGGTGGCGACGCTCGCCGCCAGCGGCCGCGTGTTGGCACGGGCGCAGCATTCCACATTCAATGTGCCGTCCCTGGACAACACTTCCATGGACGGTTACGCGGTCCATGCCGCGGATTGCGCCTCGGGCGAGGCGCGCCTGCCGCTATCGCAACGCATAGCCGCTGGCAGCATGCCGCAGCCGCTCGCGCGCGGCACGGCGGCGCGCATTTTCACCGGCGCGCCGATACCGCCCGGCGCCAACGCGGTGGTGATGCAGGAGCAATGCGTGGAAGACGGCGACGCGGTCATCGTGAAGCACAGACCCGAGCCGGGCGAATGGGTGCGCCGCGTGGGCGAGGACATCCGCGCCGGCAGCGAAATCCTTGCGGCGGGAATGAAGCTGCGGCCACAGGATACCGGCCTCGCTGCCTCGGTGGGGATTGCGACGCTGCCGCTGTATCGCAGGCTCAAGGTCGCGGTGTTCTTCACCGGCGACGAGCTGGTGATGCCGGGCGAGCCGCTGCCGCCGGGCCGCATTTACAATTCCAACCGCTTCACCCTCAACGGCTTGCTGCAGTTGTTTGGCTGCGAGGTCGCGGATTACGGCATCGTGCCGGATAAGCTGGGGACGACGCGCGCGGTGCTGCGCCAGGCCGCGGCGGGCAACGACCTGATCGTCACCTCGGGTGGCGTGTCGGTGGGCGAGGAAGACCACATCAAACCCGCGGTCGAGGCGGAAGGCCGGTTGAGCATGTGGAAAATCGCGGTCAAACCGGGCAAGCCGCTGGCATTCGGCGAGGTCAGCGCGGACGCAGGGCACAAGGCGCATTTCATCGGCCTGCCCGGCAATCCAGTGTCTAGCTTTGTGACTTTCCTGTTGTTCGTGCGGCCGTTCATCCTGCGCTGCCAGGGCGTCACGCGGGTGGCGCCGCGCGCCTTTGCGCTGCGCGCCGATTTCGCTTTGGCGAAACCCGACTCACGGCGCGAATTCCTACGGGTAAAATTGAATGCGGCCGGCGGGCTCGACCTGTTTGCCAACCAGAGTTCGGCGGTGCTCACCTCGGCGGTGTGGGGCGACGGCTTCATCGACAACCCGGCCGGACAGGTGATCGGCCGCGGCGACATGGTGAAATTCCTTCCTTTCTCGGAGCTGTTCCAATGAACATCAGAATTCTTTACTTTGCCCGGCTGCGCGAGGATATGGGCATCGCCGGGGAGATGTACGAGTTGCCTGCCGCGGTAAGCGACGTGAACAGCCTGCGCGCGCAACTGGTCGCGCGCGGCGGGGCCTCGGCCGCGGCGTTCGCCCAGAGCAAGGCGGTGCGCGCTTCAGTCAACCAGGAGATCGCGCACGGCGATACGCCGGTCAAGGCGGGCGACGAGGTCGCGTTCTTTCCGCCGGTGACCGGGGGTTGACGTGAGCGTGCGGGTGCAACGCGAGGATTTCAACATCGGCGTGGAAATTGCCGCCATCCGGCGTGCCGATCCCGGCATCGGCGCCATCGCCAGTTTCATCGGCCTGGTGCGCGACGTGAACGGCGGCGACGCGGTCGCGGGCATGACGCTGGAGCACTATCCCGGCATGACCGAAAAAGCGCTGGCGGGCATCGTCGCCGAGGCGAAAGGCCGTTGGGACATCGTCGATGCGCTGGTGATCCACCGCGTCGGCGAATTAAAACCGCTGGACCAGATCGTGCTGGTGGCGGTGACCGGCGCGCACCGCGGCGCCGCCTTCGCCGCCTGCGAATTCATCATGGACTACCTCAAGACCCGGGCGCCGTTCTGGAAGAAAGAGCAGACGGCCAAAGGCGTGCGCTGGGTCGAGGCGCGCGAGAGCGACGATGAAGCGGCCGGGCGCTGGCACAAGGGCCGAATCGGGGGGAGTTCCTTGTCGTGACCGCCGCCGCTTTCGCAGCGGTCGGCATTGGCGCCGCCATCGGCGCGTGGCTGCGCTGGGGGCTGGGCAGCGTGCTCAACCCGGTGTTCCCCACTCTTCCCTTGGGGACGCTCGCGGCCAACCTGATCGGCGGCTACCTGGTCGGCCTCGCTGTGGCGTTTTTCGCCGACAACGCCGCGATCCCGGCCGAATGGCGGCTGTTCATCATCACCGGCTTGCTCGGCGGATTGACGACGTTCTCGACATTTTCCGCGGAAGCGGTCACGCTGTTGCTGCGAACCCAGTACGCTTGGGCCACGGGGCTGATCCTGTCGCACCTGGCCGGATCGATCGTCATGACCCTGCTCGGCATTGCGACATTCAAATGGTTGCATGGATGAAGGAGAGAGCGATGCGCGGCGTTTCCTTGCAGTTCTTCGTTCCCGAGGGCGAAAAGCACGATGGCGAGCTGATGTACGAGTGGCTGCTGGAGAAGGCGAAGAAGCTCGGTATCCCCGGCGGTTCGGCCTTCCGCGCGGTGGCGGGTTATGGCCGGCACGGCGTGCTGCACGAACAGACGTTTTTCGAGCTCGCAGGCGAGCTTCCGGTCGAGGTCACTTTCGTAACCAGCAACGAGCTCGCCGAAACACTCCTCGCGCAATTGAGAAGCGAGGGTCTCAAGCTCTTCTACTCCAGGATTGAAACCGAGTTCGGAATCCTCGGCCCGAACTGAACCGGCGGACCGGGTCCGAATGCATGATGTCGTCATAATCGGCGGTGGCCACAACGGCCTTGCCTGCGCCTGCTATCTGGCCCGCGCCGGTCTCTCGGTCAGGGTGCTGGAGCGCCGCGCCATAGTGGGCGGCTCCGCGGTGACGGAAGAGTTCCACCCGGGATTCCGCAACTCCACCGCAGCCTACACCGTCAGCCTGCTCAATCCGAAGGTCATTGCCGATCTCAATCTCGCGCGCCATGGATTGAAGATCGTCGAGAGGCCGATCGCAAACTTTCTGCCGCTGTCCGCGCAAGCCGGCGCGTATCTCAAAGTAGGCGGGGGACTCGCCGCCACGCAAGCCGAGGTTGCGCGATTTTCCAAACGCGATGCCGAGCGCCTGCCCGCCTACTACGCCATGCTGGAGGAGGCGGCGCAGGTGCTGCGCGCGCTGTCGCTCGAAACGCCGCCCAATGCCGGTGGCGGTCTCGCCGAGATTCTGCCCGCGCTGAAAGTCATGAAGAGCGTGAACAGGCTGTCGCTGCCGGCCAAGCGCAATCTGCTCGCGCTGTTCGCAAACAGCGCGGGCGATCTGCTCGACGCATGGTTCGAGTCGGCGCCGCTCAAGGCCGCGTTCGGCTTCGATGCCGTGGTCGGAAATTTCGCCAGCCCGTACGCGCCGGGCTCGGCCTACGTGCTGCTGCATCATGTATTCGGCGAAGTGAACGGCAGGCGCGGGCAGTGGGGCCACGCCATCGGCGGCATGGGTGCGATCAGCGAAGCGATGGCGGCGGAGGCGAGGCTGCGTGGCGTGACCATCGACTGCGACGCCGAAGTCGCGAAGCTCACCGTCAGGGACGGGCGGGCGACCGGTGTGGTCCTCAAGGATGGCCGCGAAATTGCGGCGCGCTCGGTCGCGGCGAACGTGAATCCAAAGCTGCTGTTTCTCGATCTGATCGAGCCGCAGCAGGTCGAGCCGGATTTTCTCGAGCGAATGAAGAATTACCGCTGCGCATCGGCGACGCTGCGCATGAACGTGGCCTTGTCCGAGCTGCCGGATTTCGCCTGCCTGCCCGCGGCGGGAATCCACCATCAATCGGGAATCATCATGGCGCCATCGCTCGCCTATATGGAGAAGGCCTGGTTCGACGCGCACAGCGGCGACATGGCCGGGCAACCCATAGTTGAAATGCTGATCCCGAGCACCGTGGACGGCTCGCTCGCGCCGGAGGGCGCGCACGTCGCGAGCCTGTTCTGCCAGCACTTCAATCCGGTGCTCGCGCACGGGAAAAGCTGGGACGAGCTGCGCGAGGCGGCGGCGGATCGGGTGATCGACACCGTAAGCGGATTCGCGCCGAATTTCCGCGCCGCGGTGCTCGGACGCATGACGCTGACGCCGCTCGACCTCGAACGCCGGTTCGGTCTCACCGGCGGCGATATTTTTCACGGCGCGCTGTCGCTCGACCAGTTGTTCAGCGCGCGGCCGGTGCTGGGAAACGCGAACTACCGCATGCCGCTGGCGGGATTGTATCTATGCGGCTCGGGCGCGCATCCGGGCGGCGGCGTGACCGGCCTGCCCGGACACAATGCGGCGCGCGAAATCATCCGCGACTTCAGACGTGGCCGCGTGCCGCGATAGATTTCACGTCAAAGCCCGATCAGACAGTTGGACTGAGTCCATCCCCGGCTGCTGCGGCGAGGGACAAACCGGATTGCATCCGTCCGCTTGAAAATGCGCGACTTGGCCTCATCTGGAAGGCAATGAATCCGGGGAACCAGCCATGCGATTAGACAAACTCACCACCAAGTTCCAGCAGGCGCTCGCCGACGCGCAGAGCCTGGCTGTGGGCAACGACAATTCGTACATCGAGCCGGTGCATGTCCTCTCCGCCTTGATTGCGCAGGAGGACGGCGGCACGGCTTCGCTGTTCGCCCGCGCCGGGGTCAACGTGGCGCGGCTGCGCGACTCCCTCAAGGTCGCGATCGGTCGCCTGCCCAAGGTCGAAGGGCAGGGCGGGGAAGTGCAGATCTCGCGCGAACTCACCAACCTGCTCAACCTGACCGACAAGGAAGCGCAAAAGCGCGGCGACCAGTTCATCGCCTCGGAAATGTTCGTGCTCGCCCTGGCCGACGACAAGGGCGAGGCCGGCCGCCTGCTGAAAGAGGCGGGCGGCAACAAGAAAGCGCTGGAGCAGGCGGTCACCGCGCTGCGCGGTACGGAGAAGGTGTCCAGCCCCGAAGCCGAGGGCAGCCGCGAGGCGCTGAAGAAATACACCATGGACCTGACCGAGCGCGCCCGCGCGGGCAAGCTCGACCCGGTGATCGGGCGCGACGACGAGATCCGCCGCGTGATCCAGATCCTGCAGCGGCGCACCAAGAACAACCCGGTGCTGATCGGCGAACCCGGCGTGGGCAAGACCGCCATCGTCGAAGGCCTGGCCCAGCGCATCGTCAACGGCGAAGTGCCGGAATCCCTGAAGAACAAGCGCGTGCTGTCGCTCGACATGGCGGCCTTGCTCGCCGGCACCAAATACCGCGGCGAATTCGAGGAGCGCCTGAAAGCGGTGCTGAAGGAGCTGTCGCAGGACGAAGGCCAGACCATCGTATTCATCGACGAGCTGCACACCATGGTCGGAGCGGGCAAGACCGAAGGCTCGATGGATGCGGGCAATATGCTCAAACCCGCGCTCGCGCGCGGCGAACTGCACTGCGTCGGCGCCACCACCCTGGACGAGTACCGCAAGTACGTGGAGAAGGATGCGGCGCTGGAGCGCCGTTTCCAGAAAGTGCTGGTGGGCGAACCCAGCGTGGAAGACACCATCGCCATCCTGCGCGGGCTGCAGGAGAAATACGAAGTGCACCATGGCGTGGACATCACCGACCCGGCCATCGTCGCCGCGGCCGAGCTGTCGCATCGCTATATCACCGACCGTTTCATGCCGGACAAGGCGATCGACCTGATCGACGAGGCCGCATCGCGCATCAAAATGGAAATCGATTCCAAGCCGGAGGTCATGGACAAGCTCGACCGGCGCCTGATCCAGCTGAAAATCGAGCGCGAAGCGGTGAAGCGGGAAAAGGACGAAGCGTCGAAAAAGCGCCTGGCGCTGATCGAGACCGAAATCAAGAAGCTCGGACGCGAGTACGCCGATCTGGAAGAGGTGTGGAAGGCGGAAAAAGCCGAGGTGCAGGGCGCGCAGCACATCAAGGAAGAACTGGAGAAGCTCAAGCTCGAGATGGAAGCGGCCAAACGCAAGGGCGACTGGCAGCGCATGTCGGAACTGCAATACGGCCGCATCCCGCAGCTCGAGGCGCAATTGAAGAAAGAGGAAAAGGCGGGGACGAAGCCGGCCAAGGCGCGGCTGTTGCGCACCGAGGTCGGCGCCGAGGAAATCGCCGAGGTGGTGTCGCGCGCGACCGGCATCCCGGTGTCGAAAATGATGCAGGGCGAGCGCGAGAAGCTGCTGCAGATGGAGGCGAAGCTGCACCAGCGCGTGGTCGGCCAGGACGAGGCGGTGCGCCTGGTGTCCGACGCCATCCGGAGGTCCAGGGCGGGTCTGGCCGATCCGAACCGGCCCTACGGTTCCTTCCTGTTCCTCGGACCCACCGGCGTGGGCAAGACCGAATTATGCAAGGCGCTGGCGGGATTCCTGTTCGATTCCGAGGACCACCTGATCCGCATCGACATGAGCGAATTCATGGAGAAGCATTCGGTGGCGCGGCTGATCGGCGCGCCGCCCGGCTACGTCGGCTATGAAGAGGGCGGCCATCTCACCGAAGCGGTGCGGCGCAAGCCCTATTGCGTGATCCTGCTCGATGAAGTGGAGAAGGCGCACCCGGACGTGTTCAACGTGCTGCTGCAGGTGCTCGACGACGGCCGCATGACCGACGGCCACGGCCGCACCGTGGATTTCAAGAACACCGTGGTGGTGATGACCTCCAACCTCGGTTCACAGATGATCCAGCAGATGTCGGGCGACGATTACCAGGTGATCAAGCTCGCGGTGATGGGCGAGGTGCGCACGCAATTCCGCCCCGAATTCGTCAACCGCATCGACGAAATCGTGGTGTTCCATGCGCTCGATGAAAAGAACATCAAGAGCATCGCCAAGATCCAGTTGGGCATACTGACCAGGCGCCTGGCGG
>Ga0080064_1001803_pt1 | contig 40384 bp, 41 predicted proteins | sample Subgrocontami54m_FD_69260 | JGI IMG/M metagenome (GOLD analysis project Ga0080064, IMG submission 69260) | Subsurface groundwater microbial communities from S. Glens Falls, New York, USA - GMW46 contaminated, 5.4 m (SPADES assembly) (version 2) ...
ACGCGGCCGGCGACCGAATTCTCGATCGGGATCATCGCCAAGTCCGCTTTGCCGGAGCGCACCGCGGCGAAGACGTCCTCGAAGGTGGGGCAGGGAACGGGCTCGTAATCGCGATAAGACTTGCGGCAAGCCAAATCGGAATTGGCTCCCGGTTCCCCTTGGAATGCAATTTTTCTGCGCTTCGCCATGGCTGTTCGTTACGCGGTTCTGATTGAACAAGTCAACGACGCCGCGCCGACGACAACCTCCCCCTGGAAGGGGGAGGTCGGTTTGCAAAGCAAACCGGGTGGGGGTCACGGTGAGTTGCTAAATGACCCCCTCCCTGACCCTCCCCCTTTCAGGGGGAGGGGAAACAGCAACTCTCAGGATGAGGGGAAACTTAGCTTCGCCCGCGCGGCCGCCAGCTCCTCGGCGGTATCCACGCCGAGCGGCACGCTGCCGACGATGGCGACATCGATGCGCATTCCGGCTTCCAGCGCGCGCAACTGCTCCAACCGCTCGCGCAGCTCCAGCGGCGAGGGGGGCAGCTCGACAAAACGCTTCAGCGCCGCGCGCCGATAGGCATAGAGCCCGATGTGGTGATAGAGCGGCCCGTCGCCGGAGGGCGCGGTGGCGCGCGTGAAGTAGAGAGCGCGCAGCCGGCCGGGCGAAACCGGCGAGCCCACCACCTTGACCACATTCGGATTGGTCCGCTCGCTCGGTTGCGTGATCTCGGCCGCAAGCGTGGCGATGTCCACGGCCGGATCGGCGAGCGGCTCCAGCGCCGCGCGCAGATCGTCCGGCGACAGCGTCGGCAGATCGCCCTGGACGTTCATGACAATGGCCGCGCGGCTCTGCGGGTCCACCTGGTTCAGCGCCTCGTAGATGCGATCGGAGCCGGAAACGTGATCCGCGCGGGTCATCACCGCCCGGCCGCCGGCCTGCTCCACCGCGGCCGCGATCTCGCGCGAGTCGGTGGCGACCACCACCGGCCCGAGCGCGGCGGCTTCCGCGCGGCGCAGCACGTGCACGATCATGGGTTGTCCTGCGATGTCGGCCAGCGGCTTGCCCGGAAGCCGGGTGGCGGCCATGCGGGCGGGAATGATGATGAGAACGTCGCTTTTGGCCATCGGCTGAAGCCGCCCGCGGGTCCGGCCAAGTATGAATAATTCGCCGGGTCAGGCGTGCTTATACGGGTTGCAAGGGGCGAGGCAAACCGGCTATCTCTGCGCCGCGCGAGCCGATCCGGCCCGTATCTTCGCCCGCCCATCTCCCGTCCTAGAGCCGGTTTTTCATGGACTCCTTCGAACTCAACAAGATCCTTGGTGCGGTGCTGGGCACCTGCCTGTTCTTGGTCGCCCTGAACATCGCCGCAGGCGCTATTTTCGCTCCGCAAAAGCCGGCGAAGCCGGGCTATGCCATCGCCGCCGTGGAGCCGCCAAGCGCAGAAGCGCCGGCCGCGCCCGCGGCTCCTTCCGAGCCGATCGAGGTTCTGTTGGCGAAAGCCTCCGTGGAGCGCGGCGAGGCCTCGGCCAAGAAATGCGTCGCCTGCCATACCTTCGAGAAAGGCGGGCCGAACCGCGTCGGCCCCAATCTCTGGGGCGTGGTCGGTCGGGCGAAGGCCTCGGTTGCCGGCTTCAACTATTCCGCCGCCATGAAGGCCAAGGGCGGCGAATGGAGCTTCGACGAGCTCAACAAATTCCTGACGGCTCCGACCAGCTACACCCCCGGCACGAGCATGGCTTTTGCCGGCGTGCCGCGCGGCAGCGAGCGGGCCGACGTCATCGACTACCTGCGCACCCGGGCCGACAATCCGGTTCCGCTGCCGAAAGTGGCGGAGAGCCCGGCCAGCGCCCAGCCGCCGTCCGGCAACGCGCAGCCGGTCCGGCCCCCAGGCCAGAGGTGAGCCTTACGACGCGATCGTGCTATGACGGCCGGGCCATCGCCCGGCCGTTTGCATTCGGCGCGCTTTCGCGGAAAGTGGGTGGCGCATTCCAGCTTAACAGGAGTTAACTGGCGGCCATTTCAAAAACCGACATAATCCCTGAAAACCCTGGCTAATCCTGACCCGCGCCGGAGTATTGCCGTGAGCGTGACCCGTCGAGCCCTGATCCAAGCCGGCGTTTTCGCCCTTGCCGCTCCGGCCTTGAGCGCCCTGGGCGTGCGGCCGGTGGCCGCGCAAACGGCCGCCGCCAGCCCGACGTGGTGGCACGGTCTGTCGCTGTTCGGCGACCTGCGCTATCCGGCCGGCTTCAAGCATTTTGCTTATGTCAATCCGAGCGCGCCGAAAGGCGGTCTCGTGCGCCTGATTGCCGGCGGGCAGACCTTCGACAATTTCAATCTGGTCGTCTCCGGCGTGAAGGGCTCGCTCGCCGCTGGTGTGGACCTTCTCTACGACACCCTGATGGCTTCGGCGCTCGACGAGGTGTCGGCCGAATATGGATTGCTGGCCGAAGCGGTAAGCTATCCCGACGATTTTTCGTCGGTGATCTATCGCCTGCGTCGCGAGGCCAAGTGGCACGACGGCAAGCCGGTAACGCCGGAAGACGTGATTTTCTCCTTCGACGCCTTCAAGAAAAATCACCCGCAGCTTTCCGCCTATTACCGGCATGTGGTGAAGGCGGAGAAGACCGGCGACCGCGAGATCACTTTCACATTCGATCAGCCGGGCAACCGCGAACTGCCGCAGATCGTCGGCCAGATCAACGTTTTGCCGAAGCATTACTGGGAAGGAACCGACAAATCCGGGAACAAACGCGACATCGCCGTGACCACGCTCGAGCCTCCGCTCGGCAACGGCGCTTATCGCATCAAGGAATTCGTGCCCGGGCGCACCATCGCCTTTGAGCGCGTGCAGGACTATTGGGGCAAGGACCTCAACGTGAATATCGGGCGCGATAATTTCGACGAATTGCGCTTCGAATATTTCCGCGACTCCACCGTGGCGCTCGAAGCGCTGAAGGCCGGCCACGTCGATTGGCGTACAGAGAACAGCGCCAAGAACTGGGCAACCGCCTATGACTTTCCTGCGGTGCAGGAAAAGCGCGTGGTGCTGGAGGAATTCCCCATCCGCAATGTCGGCGTGATGCAGGCTTTTGCCTTCAACACCCGGCGCGACAAGTTCAAGGACCCGCGCGTGCGGCGCGCTTTCAACTTCGCCTTCGACTTCGAGGAGATGAACAAGCAGCTCTTCTATGGCCAGTACAAGCGCATCGCGAGCTATTTCGAGGGCACCGAGCTTGCCGCGCGCGGCCTGCCACAAGGGCAAGAGCTGAAGATTCTGGAAAGCGTGCGCGACAAGGTTCCGCCGGAAGTTTTCACCACGGCCTACACCAATCCCGCCGGCGGCAATTCGGACGCCGTGCGCGCCAATTTGCGTGAAGCGGTTCGCTTGCTGAAGGAAGCAGGTTACGACGTGCGGGATAGGCGGCTGGTCAATGCCAAAACCGGCGAGCCGTTCAGCCTCGAGTTTCTGGTCGAAAGCCCAGCCACTGAGCGCTTCGTGCTGTTCTACAAGCCCTCGCTGGAAAGGCTTGGCATCGAAGTCGCCGTCCGCACGGTTGATGACGCGCAATACACCAATCGCGAGCGCAACTGGGATTTCGACATCGTGGTTGCGAGCTGGGGCCAGTCGCTCTCGCCCGGCAACGAGCAGCGCGGTTTCTGGGGTTTGCAGGCCGCCGACCAGCCGGGCTCGCGCAACCTGATCGGGATCAAAAATCCGGCGGTGGACGCGCTGATCGACCGGGTCATTTTCGCCAAGAATCGCGAAGAGCTCGTCGCCGCCACCAAGGCGCTCGACCGCGTGCTGCTGTGGAACCACTATGTCGTGCCGCAATTCACCTACGACAAGGTTCGCTCGGCGCGCTGGGACCGCTTCGCCCGCCCGCCGGAGCTGCCGAAATACGGCGCTGCGGCATTTCCCGCCGTCTGGTGGTGGGACGCAGCGAAAGCGGCCAAGACAGGGACGCGGTAGTGAGTTTTTCCTTGTTGCACGCAGGCAATGCGCTGACACGGCGCGATACGCTGATCCTCGGCGCCGGCGCGGCCGCCGCGATGCTCGCGCGGCCCGTCTTGGCGCAGCAGGAGCCCGAGCGCCACGGCATCTCCGCCTTCGGCGACCTCAAATATCCGGCCGGCTTCACGCATTTCGATTACGTCAATCCCGACGCGCCCAAAGGCGGGCTGTTTTCGCAGCTCGGGCCGTCGCGGCAATACAATCAGAATTTTCTCACCTTCAATTCGCTCAACAGCTACATCCTCAAGGGCGACGCCGCGCAGGGCATGGAGCTCACCTTCGCCACCCTGATGGCGTCCGCCGCGGACGAGCCGGACTCGCTCTATGGGCTCGCCGCCCGCGGCGTTCGTATTTCCCAAGACGGGCTCACCTACCGCTTTCTGCTGCGGCCGGAAGCGACATTCCACGACGGCACGCGCATCACCGCCCATGACGTCGCCTTCTCGCTGAATATCCTGAAGCAGAGGGGCCATCCGATCATCCAGCAGCTTACGCGGGATTTTATGGGAAGCGAGGCTACCGGCGACGCGACGGTGGTTGCGCGTTTTGCGCCCAAGCGCGGCCGCGACGTGCCGCTGTTCGTGGCGACGCTGCCGATTTTCTCGCGCGCCTATTACTCCAAGAAGAATTTCGATGAATCCACGCTCGACGTGCCGCTCGGTTCGGGCCCCTACAAGGTCGGCCGTTTCGAGCCGGGCCGCTTCATCGAGTACGAGCGGGTGAAGGATTGGTGGGGCGCTGATCTGCCGGCGCGGCGCGGCCAGAATAATTTCGACATTGTGCGCTACGAATTCTATCGCGACCGGGAAGCAGGCTTTCAGGCCTTTACCGCCAAGAACTACCTGTTCCGTGAAGAATTCACCTCGCGCGTCTGGGCGACGCGCTACGACTTTCCGGCGCTGCGCGACGGACGGGTGAAACAGGAGACGCTGCCGGACGACACGCCGTCGGGCGCGCAGGGCTGGTTCTTCAATACGCGCCGCGACAAGTTCAAGGACCCGCGGCTGCGCGAGGCGCTGATCTGCGCCTTCGATTTCGAATGGACCAACAAGACCATCATGTATGGGGCCTATAAGCGCACCCATTCGGTGTTCCAGAATTCCGACATGATGGCTGTCGGCAAGCCGAGCGCGGGCGAGCTGGCGCTGCTGGAACCGTTCCGCGGCAAGGTGCCGGACGAGGTCTTCGGCGATCCCTTCGTGCCGCCTGTCTCGGACGGTTCGGGTCAGGATCGGACCCTGCTGCGTAAGGCGACCCAGCTTCTGCAAGACGCGGGGTTTGTCATCAAGAACGGCAAGCGCGTGGATGCGAAGGGCGAGCCCATCACGATCGAGTTCCTGCTCGACGAGCCGAGCTTTCAGCCGCACCACGCGCTCTATATCAAGAATCTCGGGGCGCTTGGCATCGATGCGACAGTTCGCCTGGTCGATCCGGTACAATACCGCGCTCGGGTGGACGATTTCGACTTCGACATCACGGTGGAGCGCTTCAGCTTCTCCTCTACCCCGGGCGACGGGTTGCGCACCTACCTCTCCTCGCAGGCGGCTGCGACCAAGGGTTCGCAAAATCTCGCCGGCATCGCCAATCCCGCCATCGATGCGCTGATCGATAAGGCCATTGCCGCCGAAACGCGCGCGGCGCTGACCACCGCCTGCCGCGCGCTCGACCGCGTGGTGCGCGCGGGGCGCTACTGGGTGCCGCACTGGTATGCGGCCTCGCACCGCATTGCCTATTGGGACGTATTCGCGCGCCCCGCGACAAAACCGCGCTATGCGCGCGGCATCCCCGAGACCTGGTGGCACGACCGGGACAAAGCGGCGAAATTGGAGCAAAGAGGATAGAGTGACCCGTCACCCTGAGGAGCGAGCGAAGCGAGCCTCGAAGGGCGACGGCCCCTGGCCGTTCATCCTTCGAGGGCCGCTGCGCGGCCACCTCAGGATGACGGTTTACTGAGTACAACAAACATGACCGCCTATCTGATCCGCCGTCTGCTGTTCATGCTGCCGACTCTCCTCGGCATCATGCTGGTTTCCTTTGTCGTGGTGCAGTTCGCGCCCGGCGGGCCGGTGGAGCGGGTCATCGCGCAGCTCACCGGCAGGGATACCGGCGCCACGTCGCGGATTTCCGGGTCGCCCAGCGGCGACTTCAGCGGTGGTCAGCAGCTTCCCGGCGGGGCCATCGAAACCGTCAATTCCAAATACCGCGGCGCCCAGGGCCTTGATCCCGAATTCATCAAGAGCCTGGAAAAGCAATTCGGCTTCGATAAGCCGGCGCATGAGCGGTTTTTTCTCATGGTCTGGAACTTTTCCCGCTTCGATTTCGGCAAGAGCTATTTCCGCGACGTGAGCGTGCTGCAACTCGTCAAGGAGAAGCTGCCGGTGTCCATGTCGCTCGGCATCTGGATGACGCTGCTGAGCTATCTGATCTCCATCCCGCTCGGCATCCGCAAGGCCATCTCCGACGGCTCGCGCTTCGACACCTGGACCTCGGCCGTGGTCATCGTCGGCTACGCCATCCCCGGGTTCCTGTTCGCCATCCTGCTCATCATCCTGTTCGCCGGCGGCTCGTTCTTCGACTGGTTCCCGCTGCGCGGGCTCACCTCCGACAATTGGGCGCAGCTGCCCTGGTGGCAGCAAATCCTCGACTATTTCTGGCATCTCACGCTGCCAATCATCTCCATGGTGCTCGGCGCCTTCGCAACCATGACGCTGCTCACCAAAAATTCCTTCCTTGACGAAATCCGCAAGCAATATGTGCTCACTGCGCGCGCCAAGGGCTGCACACAGACGCAGGTGCTCTACGGCCACGTCTTCCGCAACGCCATGTTGATCGTGATTGCGGGATTTCCCGGCGCCTTCGTGCATGCCTTCTTTTCCGGATCATTGCTGATCGAAACCATCTTCTCGCTCGACGGCCTCGGGTTGCTCGGCTTCGAAAGCATCCTCAACCGCGACTATCCGGTAGTTTTCGCCACGCTGTTCATCTTTTCGCTGATCGGGCTGATGGTGAACCTGATCTCGGACCTGACCTATACCTGGATCGACCCGCGCATCGACTTCGAGACGCGGGAGGTCTGACCGATGTGGAGCGAACTCACCATTCCCTTCGTCATGGCCGGGCTTGACACCGCAAGTCGGGTTTACCCGACTTGCGGCACTTTCTATGGCGCAACTCCGGCGAGCCGGAGTTGCGGTGCCATCCACGTCTTTTCTTCAGCAAATAAAAAAACGTGGACCCCCGGGACAAGCCCGGGGGTGACAAGCGGCGGGGAGGTCTGACATGGACGCCCGCGCCGGCATCAAGGTACCCGAGACGACGGCGACATCGCCGATGGGCTTGGCCGCCCTCCCGGAGCGGCGCCGGATCAGCCTGTCGCCGATCAACCGCCGCCGCTGGGAAAACTTCAAGGCCAACCGGCGCGGCTACTGGTCGTTCTGGATTTTTCTGGTGCTGTTCTTTTTCAGCCTGTTTGCCGAATTCATCGCCAACGACAAGCCGTTCTATGTGCGGCATGACGGTAAGTCGTATTTCCCTGCTATCGTTACTTATGCCGAAACGGACTTTGGCGGGGACTTTGAAACGGCCGCCGACTATCGCGATCCCTTCCTGCAAAAGCTGATCGCGGAGAAAGGCGGCTTCATGGTCTGGCCGCTGGTCCGCTATTCCTATGACACCCACAACCTCGACCTGCCGACGCCCGCGCCCTCCAAGCCGACCTGGCTGCTGACGGAGAAGGAATGCGAGGCGGTGGTGCAGAAGAAGGGGCTCACCAGCTGCCGCGACCTTGAATACAACTGGCTCGGCACCGACGACCAGGGCCGCGACGTGGTGGCGCGCCTGATCTACGGCTTCCGCATCTCCGTGTTGTTCGGCCTCACGCTGACGTTGATCTCGTCGGTCATCGGCGTCGCCGCCGGCGCGGTCCAGGGTTATTTCGGCGGCTGGACCGATCTGTTGTTCCAGCGATTCATCGAAATCTGGACGGCCATTCCGGGGCTCTACCTGCTGCTCTTTATTTCGTCCGTGCTGGTTCCCGGTTTCTTCGTGCTCTTGGGGATTCTCCTGCTGTTCTCCTGGGTGTCGCTGGTCGGCCTCGTGCGCGCGGAATTTTTGCGCGGGCGCAATTTCGAATATGTGCAGGCCGCGCGCGCGCTCGGCGTGTCGAACCCGAGCATCATGTTTCGCCACCTGCTGCCCAACGCCATGGTGGCGACCATGACCTTCCTGCCTTTCATCCTGTCGTCGTCGGTGATGACGCTCACCGCGCTCGATTTCCTCGGCTTCGGTTTGCCGCCGGGCTCGCCCTCGCTTGGCGAACTGCTGTCCCAGGGCAAGGCCAACGTGCAGGCGCCGTGGCTCGGGCTTGCCGGATTCTTTTCCGTTGCCATCATGCTTTCGCTTTTGATCTTCATCGGCGAGGCGGTGCGCGACGCCTTCGATCCGCGCAAGACTTTCGGGTGAGAAGCTGTTATTGTTCAGTCGTTAGAAGGTGACGGCGATGAATAAGATTGTTCGAAACTATCCCGCATCGAAATTGCCAGCCGATCTGCGGCCGAGCGAGGACCTCAACGCGCGAGTTACTGTGACAATTGAAGAGGAGCGACGCCCGGAAAAGGTCATGTCTCTCGAAGAGATTTTTGCGGCGCGGCGTCCTCCATTTCGGTCAAAAGAGGAGATCGACGCCGAAATTCGTAAGCAACGAGACGAATGGGATGGCTGAGCTGCCGCGGAAGCCCGTCGTCTACGTCGATGCAAATCCTTTCATGTATGCGCTTGAGGGCGCCGAAGATTTGGCGGCTGCGCTCAGCGAATTGTTTGCCCGGTTCCGACAGAACCCCGGAATTGCCATTACCAGCGAATTGACGTTGGCGGAGGTATTGCCAAAAAGAAAAATTCCAGACCGCCACTTTCTCGATCTCTTGGTCTGGAGCAAGGTTTTTGATTTACGGCCCATCACCAGAGACATCTTGATCGAAACCGCTGAGTACCGGCGCATCAGCGCTACCACGCTTCCAGATGGCAAGGTGATGCTGCCTAGACTGCCAGACGCAATACATGTGGTAACCGCCATACGAAGCCAATGCGAGATATTTCTTTCTTCCGACGGTCGCATAAAGCTTCCGCAGGGAATGAAATTGGTGAACGCAGATAGAGGGGGCGTTGAAGCTTTGACTCGAGAATTGGCATGATAGCCACCGCCGAAAAGCTGCTGGATGTGAAGGACCTCTCCGTCGCCTTCAAGCAGGGCAATCGCGAGATTCTTGCGGTCGATCGCATCTCCTTCGACATCGCCAAGGGCGAGACCGTGGGCATCGTCGGCGAGTCCGGCTCCGGCAAGTCGGTCACCGCTTTGTCGGTGATGAAGCTTCTGCCTTATCCCGCCGCGCGCCACCCTTCCGGCTCCGTCCGCTTCAAGGGCCAGGAATTGCTCAATCTCCCCGAGCATGAAATCCGCCGCGTGCGGGGCGATGACATCACCATCATCTTCCAGGAGCCGATGACCTCGCTCAATCCGCTTCACACCATCGAAAAACAGATCGGCGAAATTCTGCTGCTGCACCGCGGGCTCACCGGCTCGGCTGCCCGCAAGCGCATCATCGAATTGCTGACGCAGGTCGGCATCCCCGACCCGGCAACGCGGCTGGGCAGCTATCCGCACCAGCTTTCCGGCGGCCAGCGCCAGCGGGTGATGATCGCCATGGCGCTGGCCAACGAGCCGGACCTGTTGATCGCCGACGAGCCGACCACCGCGCTCGATGTTACCGTGCAGGCGCAAATCCTCAAGCTGCTGAAAGACATTCAGACCCGCCTCGGCATGGCCATGCTGTTCATCACCCATGACCTCGGCATCGTGCGCAAGATCGCCGACCGCGTCTGCGTCATGAGCAAGGGCCAGATCGTCGAGCAAGGCCCGGTCGAACGCATCTTCACCGCGCCTGAGCATCCTTACACGCGCGCGCTGCTGGCCGCCGAGCCGAAGCCCGACCCCGCGCCGTTGCAGCCGGGCGCGCCCATCGTGGTGGAGACCAGGGACCTGAAGGTGTGGTTCCCGCTCAAGCGCGGCGTGCTGCGCAAGACCGTCGGCCATATCAAGGCGGTGGACGGCGTGAGCATCGAAGTGCGCAAAGGAGAAACGCTCGGCGTCGTCGGCGAGTCCGGTTCCGGCAAAACCACGCTGGGTCTCGCCATCCTGCGGCTGATCTCCTCGGATGGGCCCGTGGTGTTCATGGGCCATCAGATCCAAGGGCTGAAGTTCAAGCAGATGCGGCCGTTCCGCCGCGACATGCAGATCGTGTTTCAGGACCCGTTCGGCTCGCTCAGCCCGCGCATGTCTATTGCCGACATCGTGGCCGAAGGACTGGACGTGCACCATCCAAAGCTCTCCGGGCGCGAACGTGAGGATCGTGTCGTTGGCGCGCTGACGGATGTCGGGCTCGATCCGGAATCGCGCTTCCGTTATCCACACGAATATTCCGGCGGCCAGCGTCAGCGCATCGCGGTGGCGCGCACGCTGGTGCTGGAGCCAACCTTCATCGTGCTGGACGAGCCGACCAGCGCGCTCGACATGCTGATCCAGGCGCAGATCGTCGATCTCTTGCGCGAGCTGCAGAAGCGGCGTGACCTGACTTACATGTTCATCTCGCACGACCTGCGCGTGGTCGCGGCGCTGGCAAGCCGTCTTGTGGTCATGCGTCACGGCAAGGTGGTGGAGGAGGGCGCCGCCGCTGAATTGTTCAAGAATCCGAAAAGCGACTACACGCGCGCCTTGTTTGCCGCCGCCTTCAATCTCGAAACGGCCTCCGAAGGCGTGGTGGCGCAGTAATCTACTCAACCTCGTCCTGAGGAGCCGCGCGCCAGCGCGGCGTCTCGAAGGACGGCCCAGCCCTCATCCTTCGAGACGGCCGCTTCGCGGTCTCCTCAGGATGAGGAGCGCGCGCTAGAGCCGCTTTACGCTGGTGACTTCGCTTCCCGCCTCGCGGATGCGCGCGATGGCCTTGGTGATCGGCTCGATCGCCGCCGCCATGTGATGGGCATTGGCGTGGATGAGCGTCGCCTCGTCGCGCGCGATGGCGACGTGGCCTTTCCAGAAAATCAGATCGCCGCGCCGCATCTTGGAGTCGTGAGGCACCGGTGCGCCGAGCGCGGCCTCCTGCATGTCGCTATCGCGCGGGCATTGGATGCCGCAGGCGTTCAGCGACACCTGGACGAGGCCGGAGCAGTCGATGCCGAGATTGGTCTTGCCGCCCCATAGATAGGGACTGTGCAGAAAACGTTCGGCCACCGCGACGAAATCGGTTTCCTTGAAGGCGGTCGGAACAAGATGCCCCGTCGGCACGTAGCCGGCCGAAGTCATGGCCAGGGTGCCGTCCACCCGCTCCAGCTCGAGCCGCGCGCCGAATGGCAAGCCATTGAGCGGGGGCAGCTTGATGGAGGGGCCCATGAAAGCCAGCGTTCGCAGCGCGCTTACCTTGTGAGTCCGCATTACCCCCGGCGATACCAACGCGCTCGCCGGCAGCCAGCCGACATAGTCGTCGTTTTCCAATTGGCCCCAGGCCCAGCCCTCGTCGGTGATCTCGTAGACCGTCACCCGCTCGCCCATCAAAGCCTCGGTGGTGAGCGGCGCATCGAAGACGGGCGTGCGCCGCATAGGCGCCTGCGGCTCGCAGATTTCGTAAGCCACCCCTTCCACGAAGTGTTCGGCGTCAACCTTGCCTTCGAGATGCTTGGCGGCAAGGTCGGGCCGCGCCGGGGTGAGGCGAGGGTCAGCCATATCGTTCCCTCAGCAACGCATAAAGCGCCCGCGCCGCCTGGCACTCGGCGCCCTCGGGGCGGCCGGGCTTGGCGCTCGGCGTCCAAGCATAGATGTCGAAATGCAGCCACGCCTTGGCGCTCTCCACAAAGCGTTTGAGGAACAGCGCGCAGGTGATGGAGCCGGCAAAGCTGCCGCCGGATACGTTATTGATGTCGGCAACCTTGGAATCGAGCATGGAGTCATAGGGCCGCCACAGCGGCATCCGCCACAGCGGATCGTTTTCCGCCGCCGCGTGTTGCGCGAGCTTGGCCGCCAGCGGCTCGTCGTCGGTGTAAAAGGGCGGCAATTCGGGCCCCAGCGCCACCCGCGCCGCGCCGGTCAAGGTGCCCATGTCGATCAGCAGCTCCGGCGTCTCTTCGTCGGCGAGCGCCAACGCATCGGCCAGGATCAGGCGGCCTTCGGCGTCGGTGTTGCCGACCTCAACCGTGACGCCCTTACGCGAGCGATAGACGTCCAGTGGCCGGAAGGCGGAGCCGGAGACCGCGTTCTCCACCGCCGGGATGAGCACCCGCAGCCGCAGCTTTAGTCCGCGGTCCATCACCATATGCGCGAGCGCCAGCGCGGTCGCGCCGCCGGCCATGTCCTTCTTCATCAGCAGCATGCCGCTGTCGGACTTGATGTCGAGCCCGCCGGAGTCGAAACACACGCCCTTGCCGACAACGGTGATTTTCGGCGCCTTCGGATCGCCCCAGCTCAGGTCGATCAGGCGCGGGGCGCGCGCCTCGGTTGCCGCGCGGCCGACAGCATGAATGAGCGGAAAATTTTCGCGCAGCAGATCATCGCCCGTGATCGTGCGGATTTTCGCGCCATGCTGTGCCGCGAGCTTGCGCGCCGCCTGCTCCAGCTCCGCCGGCCCCATGTCGTTTGCCGGGGTATTGATGAGGTCGCGCGCCAGCGTTACGCCGTCGATGCTGCGCGTTAGCTCATCGCCGTCCACGCCCTCGGGAAGCTCCAGCTGTACCGCCTTGTCATCGGCCTTGCGGTAGCGCGTGAAGCGGTAGGAGCCAAGCACGAAGGCAAGCGCGGCCAGCCGCGCGTCATGCGGCGCATTGGCGAAGCGATAGGTCCCCGGCGGCAGCAGTTCCGGCAGCCGTCCGGGACGAAACAAATCCTTCGCCGGGGTTTCCGCGTCTTCGATGGCAAACAGTGCGCCGCCCAGCCGGCCGTTCACCGTGGGCAGGATCAAATGGCGTCCCGGCCGCGGCTCGAAGCCGGCGGCTTTGGCATAGCCGCGCGCGGACGTGTCGAGGCGCGCCAGCATGTCGTCCCAGCCTGCCGCCGTGACAAACCAGATCGGCACGGGTTCTTTCGCTGCGCCGCGCGCGACAAACACCGGATGCATGCAATGGGGTCCTGACTTGAGATATTGTCCTGCTAGCACGAAGTCCGCCGGCGGCGAAAGCCGTTCGCGGTGGAAACGTAATACCGCTGCGGATAGCATGGCCAGGCGATCACAAGGATACCGCCATGGCCAAACGCATGAACGACGAGGCGAAGCCTTCCTACGACTTCAACAACGTCAAAGTCTCCCGGCTGCCGCCTCTGCCGGAGCCGTTGGACCCGATCATCCAGGAATTGTTCGCGGACACGACCGGCCGCGGCGGGAGCATCCTGAATTTGCATCTGACCAAGGCGCATGCCCCGAAGCTCGCCTTGGCCGGGCGGCCCTCCACCCGCGCCTTGCGCAACGACTGTGTGTCGCCGCGCCTGCTGCGCGAAATCGCCATCGTGCGCATGAGCATTCTGGTCGGCTGTGACTATGAGCTGCATCATCACCGCCCGCTGGTGTTGGCGGCCGGGCTGACTGAGGCGCAGTTCGAGGCGCTGAAGGATTGGCGGCCGCACAGTCATCTATTCGATGAGCGCCAGCGCGCGCTTCTCGCCTATGTGGATTGCCTGGGGCTGAACAAGGGCGAGGTCGATGATGCGACTTTCGCCGCCATGGAAAAGCATTTCAGCCCGCAGGAAATCGTCGAGCTGACGCTGTGCGCCACCCACTATTACGGCTCCGGCCTGTTCATGAACGCGCTTCAGATTGTCATCGACGAGCCGCACAAGAAAGCCGCGCCGGGGAAGTTTTGAGCCGTGCTCCGCCTCATCCTGAGGAGCCCGCGCAGCGGGCGTCTCGAAGGATGGGGCGGCCACCGATCCCGGGTTTACCCGGAGATCGGCACTATTGAGTGCGCAAGTCGGCTATAGCCGACTTGCGATGCTGCGAGACGCGCGCTTCGCCGCGCTCCTCAGCATGAGGCCGAGAGAGGCAACGGGGCCGCGCGCCCGTTAACCTCTCGTTAGGGTTAACGTTCTATTGCTGAAAGCCGATTGGGCGGCATCCGGAGCGCCCGGCGCCATGACCTCGATCGCCATATGCGATTAGCCCAAAGCACCACACTGCGTCTGCTCGCTTCGACCGCGCTAGCGGCTCTGCTCACGGCGGGGCTGGCCGCTTGCAAGACCACAGGCCAGGAGACGACCGGGTCGGTATCCACCCCCTCGCAGCCGCGCACCGAGGCCGACTGGCGGCGCGAGGCGGAGAAATGGGAAGCGGCCTATCGCGCCCATCCCGAGGATACCGGCAACGCCATCGAATATTCCCAAGCCTTGCGCGCCACGGGCCAGCGCGCCCAAGCCGTCGCCGTGCTGGAACAGGCTTCCATCCAGAACCCGCATGACAAAACGCTGCTCGGCGCCTATGGCCGCGCGCTGGCCGACGTCGGCAACTACAATCAGGCCCTCGATGTGCTCAGCCGCGCCCATACCCCGGAATTGCCGGATTGGCGCATTCTATCCGCGCAAGGCGCCGTGCTCGATCAGTTGGGACGTTACGAGGAGGCGCGCCGCTACTATGCCAGCGCGCTGAAGATCGCGCCCGACGAGCCTTCGGTGCTGTCTAATCTTGGGCTGTCCTACGCCCTGTCCAAGGATTTGAAAAAGGCTGAAGCCACGCTGCGGCAGGCAACAGCGCAGCCCGGCGTCGGCTCGCGCGCGCGGCAGAATCTCGCGCTCGTGGTCGGCTTGCAGGGCCGGTTCGAGGAAGCAGAAGCCATAGCGCGGGCGGATCTGCCGCCCGATGAGGCGGCGGCCAACGTCGCATTTCTGCGGCAGATGCTGTCGCAGCAGAATGACGTGGCGAAGAAGCCGGCGCGTTCGGCGCCTTCGCCCGCGGCGCGGAAGCCGGCGCTGCGCAGTTAGTTCTAAAATGGGCTGGGGTCGCTCGCCGGCCTTTGCCTATCGCAGCGTCATCATCTTGATGATCGCAGGCCCGAGGATCACGACGAACAACACGGGCAGGAAGAACAGGATCATCGGCACGGTGAGCTTGGGCGGCAGGCCGGCCGCTTTCTTCTCGGCTTCCGCCATGCGCATATCGCGGTTTTCCTGCGCCATGATGCGCAGGGTCTGGCCGAGCGGCGTTCCGTAGCGTTCAGCCTGTTGCAGTGCCACGCATACCGATCTCACGCCGTCGAGGTCGGTTCGTTTGGCAAGGTTGTCGTAGGCCTGCCGGCGGTCCGGCAGATACGACAATTCCGCCGTGGTCAACGCCAGCTCCTCCGCCAGCGCGATCGATTGCGTGCCGATCTCCTCGCTCACCCGGCGGAAGGCAAGCTCGACCGACATCCCGGACTCGACGCAGATCAGCAACAGGTCGAGCGCGTCCGGAAAGGCCCGCTTGATGCCGGTCTGGCGGCGCTTGATCTTGTTCTTGAGAAGTATGTAGGGCAGATGCATCCCGGCATAGGTGGCGAAGAGACAAATGCCGAGCTTGACCGTCAGCGGTTTGTCGAGCGGAGCTATGACGAACACGTAGAGCGCCGCGAAGGTGACGGCGAGCGCGGGCGTCACCAGCCGGAAGAACAGGAACGTGACATAGGGCGCCTGGCCGCGGTAGCCGGCCTGAATCAGCCTGGTGCGCGCCTGCTCCTGCCCCAGCCACTTGTTGAGGTTGAACCGCGTGACAACCGCCTGCATATATAGCCGCGGTGATTGCCGGAGACTGACCTTCTCGCTCTGCGCCAGCCGCTCACGCTCGCGTTGGCGGATCTTCTCCCGCTCCAGCGCGGCGGATTTCATGCGCCTTTCCAGAGGGTCGTTCGCCAGGAGCGGCATCGTCAGGGTGAGCACCGTGGCGGTCGCGGCCAGGGCTGCGAAAATCATCGCCAGCAGCCGGGTATTCTGAAATGTATCGAGAATGAATTCGATCATTGGGCGCTCAGAAGTCGAAGTTGATCATCTTGCGCATGACCATCACGCCGATTGACATCCATATCGCCGAAGCCGTCAGCAATACGTTGCCCATCCGTTCCGTCCACAGCAGAGAGATGTAATCCGGGCTCGTGAAGTAGACGAGACCCATCACGACGATCGGAAGCGACGCGATGATCGCTCCCGATGCTTTGGCCTCCATCGACATGGATTGAATCTTGGCCTGCATGCGCTTGCGGTCGCGCAGCACGCGCGACAGGTTGCCGAGCGCTTCGGAAAGATTGCCGCCGGCCTTTTGCTGAATCAGAATGACGATGCCGAAGAAATTGGCTTCCGGGACCGGCATGCGCTCGTACAGCTTCAGGCAGGCCTCGCCCAGCGGCACGCCGACGGTCTGGCTTTCCACGATCGTGCGGAACTCGCTCTTGACTGGTTCCGGCGCGTCGCTGACGATGACGCGCAGGCAATCCATCAACGGCAATCCCGATTTGATGCCGCGCACGATGATGTCAACCGCGTCGGGAAACGTATTGAGAAACTTCGCTTCACGCCGCTTTTTCAAGAACGACAGAATCCAGAAAGGCAGGCCGAAGGCAGCCGCGAAGCCTACTCCCAACGCCGGCAACAGCCCGGTGCCGGTGAACAGAAAAAGGATGAAGCCGGCTGCTCCCAGGGCAACGGCGGTCAGGATGAAGCGCCGTTTCGACCAGGTGAGGCCGGCCTGGGAAATTCTGACGGCGAGCGGGAGGCGCTTGTTCGCCGCGTGGCGGGCATCCAGCTCCTTCAACGTTTCCTCGATCTGATCGCGCCGTGGCTTTCCGCCGGCGCGTCCTTCGCTGCGCCTGGCCGGCATGGTCCGCGCCACGTTCGCCCGGCGCTGCTCCACGCGCCGCTCGCCGGAGAGGATGGGATAGACAAAGACCCACCCTATGCCGCCGATCGCGACGGTCACCAGAAAGAACAGGGCGAGGGTTTGCATCGTCAATTCTTGTTTGCCAGCTCGGCCGCGTCGAGCGCCGCCGCGAGATTCTGTTCTTCGCCGTAATAGCGCGCGCGCTCCCAGAAGCGCGGGCGGCCGATGCCGGTCGAGCGATGCCGCCCGATCAGGTTGCCGTTGGCGTCCTCGCCGAGCAGGTCGTAGACGAAGAGATCCTGGGTGATGATGACGTCGCCTTCCATCCCCATCACTTCGGTGATGTGGGTGATGCGGCGCGAGCCGTCGCGCAGGCGCGCGACCTGGATCACCACGTCCACCGAGGCGCAAACCATCTCGCGGATGGTGCGCGAGGGCAGCGAGAAGCCACCCATGGTGATCATCCCTTCCAGGCGGGACAGCGCCTCACGCGGGTTGTTGGCGTGCAGCGTGCCCATCGAGCCGTCATGGCCGGTGTTCATCGCCTGCAACAGGTCGAAGGATTCAGGTCCGCGCACCTCGCCGACGATGATGCGCTCGGGCCGCATGCGCAGGCAGTTGCGCACCAGATCGCGCATGGTCACCTGGCCTTCGCCTTCCAGGTTCGGCGGCCGGGTTTCCAGGCGCACCACGTGCGGCTGCTGCAGCTGCAATTCGGCGGCGTCTTCACAGGTGATGATGCGCTCGTCGTCGTCAATGAACTGCGTGAGGCAATTGAGCAGCGTCGTCTTGCCGGAGCCGGTGCCGCCCGAGACAATGGTATTGACCCGGCAGCGGCCGATGATCTTCAGAATCTGCGCGCCCTGCTGGGTGATGGTGCCAAATTTGACCAGCTGATCGAGCGTGAGCTTTTCCTTATTGAACTTTCGGATGGTCAGAGCGGGGCCGTCGATCGCCAGCGGCGGCACGATGGCGTTGACGCGCGAGCCGTCGGCCAGGCGCGCGTCGCAGATCGGCGAGGATTCGTCCACGCGCCGGCCGACCTGGCTGACGATGCGCTGGCAGATGTTGAGAAGCTGCTGGTTGTCGCGGAAGCGGATGCTGGTGCGCTGAATCTTGCCGGCGACTTCGATATAAACCGTGCCCGAGCCGTTGACCATGATGTCAGCGATGTCGTCACGCGCCAGCAGTGGTTCGAGCGGACCATAGCCGAGCACGTCGTTGCAGATGTCGTCGAGCAGTTCCTCCTGCTCGGAAATTGACATCACCACGTTTTTGATCGCGATGATCTCGTTGACGATGTCGCGGATCTCCTCGCGCGCGGCATCGGCGTCGAGCCGGGCGAGCTGGGCAAGATCGATCGCTTCGATCAGGGCGCCGAAGATGGTGCCCTTGACCTCGTAGTAGGATTCCGAGCGCCGGGTGTCAGCATTCGTCGCCATCGGCTGCGTGCTTGGCGGGGTCCGGCCCGGCGTTCCCGGCGAGATGAGCGGCGCGCCAAGACCTGCCGACGGAAAGGGCGCGCGCCCTGGCTCCGGGGCCGCAGGCGCATATGGCGCCGGCGCCGGCGCGAGTGTGGGCGCCGGCCGGGGAGCTTCCGCTACCTGGCTGCGTCCTTCAGCGGCGGACGTGCTGCGCTTTCCGAACAAATGCGGTCTCCAAGAACGTCAGGCTTGCCGCTGCCCCAGCATTTCCATGAGCGGGCTGAACAGGCTCTTGCGTTGCCGCTTGGCCTCGGCGCGGCCGGTCAGGATCTGGGCGAGCTGGCGAAAGGTTTCCGCGGTACGGTGGCCGGAGGCGATCTCGGCGATCATCTGACCGTTGTTGGCCGCGGTGCCGAACAGCTGCGGCTCGAATGGAATGACGGCGAGCGGCTCGTCTTCGAGCGCCTTGGCAAAATCCGCCGGCTTGATCTCGGGCCGTTTCGCTACGCCCACCTGGTTGAGGCAGTAGAACGGCCGATGGTCGTTCGGCCGCGCCGCGCGCAACAGATCGATCAGGTTCTTGGTGTTGCGCAGGTTGGCGAGGTCGGGGGCGGCCACCACCAGAATGTCGTCGGCGCCGATCAGGGTGCGCTTGGTCCAGCCGGTCCACTGGTGCGGGACGTCGAGGACGATGCAGGGAATGGTGGAGCGCAGCGAATCGAAGACGGCTTCAAAAGACTCCGCGGCGAAATCATAGACGCGCTCCAGCGTTGCCGGCGCCGCCAGCAGGCTCAGGTGGTCGGTGCATTTTGACAACAGCCGGTCCATGAAGGCGGTGTCGATGCGGTCGGGCGAAAACACCGCGTCGGCGACGCCTTGCGGCGGATCCTGGTTGTAATCGAGGCCAGCGGTGCCGAAAGGCAGATCGAGGTCGGTGACGACCGAGTCGATATTGAGGTCGCCTGCGATCGCCCATCCGATGTTGTGAGCGACGGTGGAAGCGCCGACCCCGCCTTTGGCGCCGACCACGGCGATGATGCGGCCGAGCGGCTTGGCGTCGGGGGCGGAGAATAGGCCGCAGATGGCGCGGACGACGTTGAGTGTTCCGACCGGCGCGATGAGATAGTCGCTCACCCCGCGGTGAACCAGCTCGCGGTAGAGCACGACGTCGTTCGTGCGGCCGACGACGACGACACGCGTGCCGGCGTCGCAGACCTCCGCGAGTTGGTCGAGGCCGGCGAGAATGTCATGGCCGCGGGTTTCGCTTTCCAGAATGATGACGTTGGGCGTCGGCGCGGAGCGATAGGCTTCGACCGCCGCCGTCACGCCGCCCATCTGGATCTTCAGATGCGCCTTGGCCAGCCGGCGATCCTCGCCCGCGGCCTGGATGGCCGCGGCCGTCTCGACGGTGTCGCAGAAAGCCTGGATCGAGATCCGCGGCGCCGGAGCGATGTGCTCGTCCTGGGCGATGGACTCGTCGGGCGTAACTTCGGTTTCTGCCGTTTGTAGCGCGTGTCTTATCATCGGCCGACGTCGCTGATCTTGCCTTGGTTCGGATTCGGGAATGTGGTCGCGGAGCCTTCGCCCTTGCGGTATTTTTCCAGCGCGGTCGAGCGGCGCGGCGCATAAGACGGCGTTTCCGCGCGCGGCTGCACCAGGTCGGAGGGATTTGCCGCCATGGCCGCGAGATTGCGCTGGCTGGCGCAGCCGAGGTTCCAGTACGGCTTGTTCTCGATGTGGCCGGGCTCATAGCTCGGCCCGAGATCGGCCGGCCAGAGGCCGCAGGGCCCCGCTTGCGCGGCCATGACTGGGTAGTTGAGCTTGATCGTGGCGGTCGCAACGCGGTTTTTCGGTCGATAGGGGCGCACGGCGACGGCATCAATCGGGATCCCCGCCGCGGCAAAGATCGACTGCGCCTCGCGCACGGCCTCTTCGGCGGCCCGCTCGTTCGGCGTGCCCGAGGGCTGGTCGATGATGATCCCTCCGGTCGCCTCGCGTTTCCAGTTTTGCGCGAAGGCGAGAACATCGGCTCGCTGGTAGGCGTTGAGGCCGCCGCGGCCCGAGCCGACGAAGACTTCGACGGTGTGATCGGTCTCTTTGATGGTGATGGGGTGGCGCTGGCGGTAGTCAGCCGGTATGGCGCTGGTGGTATCCTTCGCCGTGTAGCAGCCCGACAAGGCCATCACGCCGGCGGCGGCCAGCGCGCCGCGCAAGATCGCGACACTCAAAACTCGCCGGTTAGCTTTGGAAGAGCGGAAGCTCGACATCAGTGTTTTCCTTGGCGCGAAGGTCAGTCCAGATTGAAGCCGTAAGTGCCATGGTAAATCTGGTTTGGATCCACGCGGCCGGCGACCCCGTAGATGCGGTTGAGCCGGCCCAGCAGTATGTTCGAGGGGTCGCTCGGATCGGCGAAGCCATCATCAGGCCGCGATAAATCCTTCGGCGCGACCGCGCGCACGATATAGGGCGTCACCAGCACCATCAGCTCGGTCTGGCGGTTGACGTAGTCGCGGCTCTTAAACAAGGCGCCAAGCACGGGAAGCTGCATCAGCCCCGGCAGTCCGTTGATCTGCTGCCGGGTCTGCTCCTGCAGCATGCCGGCCATCGCTAGCGCGCCGCCCGAGGGGATCTCGAGCACCGTCTCCGCGCGCCGCGTGCGGATCGAGGGAACCGTCAGCGACTGGGTGGAGCCCGACATTTGCAGCGTCATCGCGTTGTCGGTGGAGAGATCGGAAACCTCGGTCATGACCTTGAGGCTGATCCGTCCCTCCGACAGCACGATGGGGGTGAAATTCAGGCTGACGCCGAATTTCTTGTATTCGATTTGCGGCTGGCAGACCGGCGGCGAGCGCGTGGTGTCGCAGCTCAGCCCGGAAGGAATGGGAAACTCACCGCCCGCGACAAAGGTCGCGGTCTCTCCGGAAATGGCGGCGATGTTCGGCTCGGCCAAGGTGCGGATGACGCCGGCGCGCTCCATGGCGCGCAAGGTTGCGGTCAGGTTATTGGAAACCGCCGCAATGCTGCTGTCGCCCAGCGGCTGTCCGTAAGCCGAGAAGGCATTGCTGTTGTTGAAATTGACCACCGCGGTGCCGTAGCCAATGCTGCCATTGAGATCGATGCCGAGCTGCTTGATGACGTCGCGTTGCACTTCGGCGACGGTCACCTTGAGCATCACTTGGTCGCGGCCGCGAATGGTGATGTTGTTCACCACCTTAGTATCCGCGCCCGCCAGGCGAGCCGCGAGATCATAGGCCTGCTGCGACTCGCTCGGGCTGGAAACCGTGCCGGTCAACATGACGCCGTCGCCCACGCCTTCGATCTTGACGTCGGGCAGCGACTGCCTGAGAGCGGCGCGCACCCCGTTGAGGTCGCGCGTTACCGCGATGTCGTAGCCGGCTATCTGCCGGCCTTCCGCATCGAAGAAGAACACGTTGGTTTGTCCGATGGTCACGCCGATCATATAGGCGCGGCGCGCGGAGCGGATGACGGCATTGGCGATCTTGGGATCGGCGACGAGCACATCCTTGACGTCGCGGGGCAGGTCGATCACCACCGACTTTCCAATGCCGAGCGCGATGAAGCTCGAGGTATCCTCGCCGCTTGCAACATAGGCCGCCGAGGCGACGGCGACCGGGATCGACGGCGGTGTCTTTACCATGCGCGGGTCGGCGGCGGTGGCGGGATGGAGCAGCCCGCCACCGACGACAGCCGACAACGCTGCCATGCACGCGCCCCGCATCAAACTGGTTTGCTGCATCTGCGCTGTCCCCCCTCGCCGGTCATTTCGGCGTTGTCGTCGTCGTCACGCCGAAACGGACCGTGTTGATGCCGCCGGTGCGGCGCCCCGCCTTGTCGTCGGGATTCGGCGCGTCGCCGGACGTGGCGCCGTCAGCCAGGCTGCGCAGGGCGAGCGATAGCGTTCCGAGCTGGCGGGCGAGCGCCAGGGTTTCCGCCTGCCGCGGCGAAAGCTCCAGCGTCGCCGTCTTGCCGACGACCACCTTCTGGCCGTTCTTCTCTTCGACGGCCTGGTCTATGGCCAGAACGCGAATGTTGCTGAGGATCGTCTCGCTGACATAGGTGTCGACGCCGGCGGCCTTTTCCGCTTCGCGGTCGCGGCGCGAGAGGATCACGTCGACGCGGTCATTGGGCAGGATGAATCCGCCAGCGCCGGTCTCCGGCGATATTTCAGTGGAAACCGCCCGCATGCCGGACGGCAGGATCGCCGCCATGAAACCTGAGCCATCGGTCTTGATCAGCTTGCTTTCGCGGATCGGCTCGCCGGTGACGAGCGGCGCGCGCGCGATCGAACCGGAGAGATCCTGGACGGCATTTGACTTTTCGCTCTTGCGGATAAAATACGGACTGGCCGCGGCGGTCGGCCAAGTCTGCCATTGCATGTGGGCTGCGGAAACCACCTGGCCGATTCCGATGTCGGTGCTCGCGACCAGGACGTCGGTCGTGTCGAGCTTGGCTATCGGCTCTGGCGGTGGCGGGGCATCGGCTTTTTCCTGCCGGCCGGCCAGCAGAGCGGCGAGGCCACCTGCGCCAACGGCAACGGCAAGCACGACAATACGCGCGGCTTTCATACGCTTACTTTCCAACTGACGCTGTGGACGCCTACTTCCAACCGATGCTGCGGACGCAATCCGCGTCCCGAAGGTGATTTCACCACCTAAAGGTCAAGGCATGGTTAATCAGGCGTATCTAAATCGAGTTAATGATGCGTTGATCGGGCGATGCGAGCGTGTCCCGGATGCCCAGGGATGGCGGCTTCACATGCCGATGCCGTGCATCCACGGCGTGCTCGGGTAGACCACGAGCGCCGCCGCGGCAAGCGCTATGCCGTAAGGTACGCCGCCGCCCGGCTGATGCAGCCGTTCGGCCCATGCGCGGCCCACGAGCACGGCCGGCAGGGGCACGGCGCGGAATTGCAGCAGCAGGAGCGTCAGCGCGCCGCCGAACAGAGAGCCATACAACGCATAGTCCAGCAGGTGATCAAAGCCGAGCCACAAGGCGGTGGTGGCCGCGAGCTTGGCATCTCCGCCCCCGATCCAGCCGCATGCGAAGAAACCGAAGGCAATGGCGAGAACAAGCAGGCCGGCGCCGGCATGGAAGGCGGCCTGCTCCATGCTCATTCCGGTGGCCACCGCCAGCAGCATAAAGCCGCCGACCATCATCAGCGACACCCGGTTCGGGATGGTCATGGTGAGCAGGTCGCTCGAGGCGGCGAAAGCCATCATGGCCGGAAACAGCAGGAGCTTGATTGCCTCGGTCATTAGGCCTGTACCGTCCATGCGGGTTGCCTGCGCAATGCGCCCCAACCTCAGGCTATGCGCGGCAATATTTCCGTTCGGTTAGCGCCGCCGCCGGCCGAAATAAAAAAGCCTGCCTCCGCCGCATTGTGCTTGGAGGCAGGCTTTGACCAGATTGCTAGCCGCAATCTTACTTGAGCGCGGTCGTAACCGTGCCGAACGTTCCGCTCAGCGCGGTGCCGAGAGCGTTCACCGCCGCGATAATGGCAACCGCAATGCCGGCGGCGATGAGGCCATACTCGATGGCCGTGGCGCCGGATTCATCGCGTAAAAAGCGTGATACTTTACTCATAGCATTTGCTCCATAGAGAGGGCTTGGCGCGTGGCAAGCCTAAGCACCATAACGTAGAAAACTAAAGAAATGGTAAGATGGGATGGGTCACTTTTATGGGCTGCAAAGGGCGATTACGTCGCGCTTCAGCAGCAAGCTGCGAAACCGCCGGTCCCAACCACCATTATTTCAGCGCGGTCGTAACCGTGCCGAACGTTCCGCTCAGCGCGGTGCCGAGAGCGTTCACCGCCGCGATAATGGCAACCGCAATGCCGGCGGCGATGAGGCCATACTCGATGGCCGTGGCGCCGGATTCATCGCGTAAAAAGCGTGATACTTTACTCATAGCATTTGCTCCATGGACAAGATTTGCATTTCTTACGTCTCTTACGTCTGGGTGTTTTTGACATGCAAAAATAAAGAAGCGGTAAGGACCATGTGCCTTTTCCGGTTAATGGCCATTAACCGTGCGGCATGTGCTAGCGCATGCCGCCGCCAGCCCTATTTCATCGAGGTCTGCACGCTGTTGAAGGTCATCGAGAGCCTGGTGCCGATGCCTTGCAGCACGGTGATGATCGCGACCGAAATTCCGGCGGCGATGAGACCGTATTCAACGGCGGTCGCACCCGACTCGTTCTGCGCAAAACGTTTGACCAGCCCTGGCATTGGTCGCTCCGGATCGCCGCGCTGCTGGGCAACCCCCCTGGCCGGTATGCCCGGCTCCTTTGAGATCATCGAAGGCGACGGTATCGGTGTTCTCTTGCACCAACGTTAAAAATTTTCAGCAACAGGAACGTATAAGCGTCAGAAAGTACTGTAGTTAACAAGTTGTTTAAAGAAGTTGCTGCTGGTTAATAAGCTCTTTATGGCCAAGGTATATTTGTATATTCAATGATGTGAGCTTTATATTCAAGCTTAAATGGCGCATGCGTCATTTCAGGTGAAGATAAATACTGTTTTTTGCAAGAAAATTCTGGTGTCTGGGACCGATTTTTCATCCAAACCGTCCCCAAGCATTCACGGCACTTTAACGTGGCGGGCCGATACAGGATGACGCTGCGCCTCATTCGAAACGGCCGCTGACACCATGCCGATGGAATTCGTTGCCTTCGTCCTTGGCCTTGGCCAAACCTTTCTCAAGCTGGTGCCGATTTCCATCGCGCTCGGTGCGGTCTTCGCCCTGCTTTCCCTGATGTCGGCTTGCAACCCGGGGCCAGTGTGGTGGCGAAAGCGCGACCTCGTCACCGATCTCTGCTATTGGTTCATCATTCCGCTGTTCACCCGTTATTTGCGCATCGGGATGCTTGTCCTCAGTGCGGCGCTGCTCTTCGGCATCACAACCGCAGAAGGTCTGGTCGAATTCTACGACAACGGCCACGGCCCGCTGGCCCGGTTACCGCTGTGGGTGCAGGGCGTCATCTTCTTCGTCGTCTCGGATTTCCTGCTGTATTGGATCCACCGCGGATTCCACCGGCCGCGATTTTGGAAATTCCACGCGGTGCATCATTCGTCGGAAGAACTCGATTGGATTTCCGCCGCCCGCTTCCATCCGGTCAATCTCTTCCTCGGCAGCGTCGCGGTCGATGTCGCGCTGCTGGTCGCGGGGATTTCGCCGAACGTGCTGGTCTTCATCGGCCCCTTCACGATCGCGCATTCGGCCTTCGTGCATGCCAACCTCGACTGGACGCTTGGCCCATTTAAATACCTGCTCGCCGGCCCCGTCTTCCACCGCTGGCATCACACTGTCGCCGACCGGGGAGGTTCACGCAATTTCGCGCCCACCTTCCCGGTTCTCGATCTGCTGTTCGGTACCTTCTATATGCCGCCGCGCGAGCGCCCAGATCGCTATGGCGTGGCCGATCCCATTCCCGCAACCTTCGGCGCGCAGCTGCTTTACCCGTTCAAGTAGCGCCTGCCGGTGTCTCCGCATTTGCGGTTCATTCACCATTTGCCGTCAAATCTATCGTTGTTCTGCGGACCTCCGTTGAGGCCGTGTGTATCTGCGTAGCCCGCGGGAGCGTTGCATGTCCCTTGCGTTCGAGCGGATTGGCCCAAGCGGCCGTTGTAAAGCGCTCGCCGGTGCTTTCTTCATTCTGACGGCGATGATGATAGCGGGCTCTCCGTCCACCGCCGCCACCGATGTCTCCCCGGTTTCCGGCACAATCACCATCGTGCTCGACCAGGCTCAGGTTATGAGGCTTCCCGACGGAGTCGCCACTCTGGTGATTGGAAATCCGCTGATTGCCGACATTTCCATCCAGGCAGGCGGATTGATCGTCCTCACCGGCAAGGGTTATGGCGTGACCAACCTTCTTGCCCTCGACCATGCCGGCGCCGTGCTGACGCAAAAATTGATTCAGGTGCAGGGACCACGCGACAACCTGGTGGTCTATCGCGGCATCGAAAGAGAATCCTATAGTTGTACGCCGAAATGCGAGCGGCGGATCACCTTGGGCGACAGCCCCCAGTATTTCGACACGGTGCTCGGACAGATCGGCAGCCGCACAGGCCAGGCGCAAGGCGGCGTGCAGTCGTCGAAATGAACCGGCGCGCGCCTGACCGCACATCCGGTTCCCGCCGGCTTGGTTAGCGCGGGGTAAATGCCTTCATCCGCCTTGTGCGTTATATGCACAACATTTCGACAACGCCTCTTTGGTAATATTGCGTATCCGTGCAGCGAATTCGCGCCTTCGGGTCGGGGTGTCTGGGCGATGTTCGAGATGATTTTCAAGAAATCCAGGCTCCGCGGGCCCGCAACGCCCGGCGGCGTCAGGCTGTGCCGTTTTCTGCGGCGCGAGGACGGCTCGGCGGCGGTGGAATTTGGCCTCGTCGCGGCGCCGTTCCTGGCGATGCTTTTTGCCATTATGGAAACGGCGATGATCTTCTTCGCCGGTCAAACGCTGGAAACCGCGGCCTCCGATGCCGCGCGTCTCATCTTGACGGGCCAGGCGCAAACCCAGGGACTTACCCAGGCAACGTTCAAGGACGCGGTTTGCGCCAAAATCTTCGGCCTGTTCGATTGCAAGGACGGCGTCTACGTCGATGTGAAGAAATACAGCACCTTCGCTTCGGTGGATTTGTCAAAGCCCGTCGACAGCAACGGCAATCTGAAGACGGATTTTACCTATCAGCCCGGCGGCCCCTGCGAGATCGTCGTCGTGCGCCTGCTCTACCAGTTCCCGGTCTATGTCTCGCTGCTCGGCTTCAATCTCTCCGATATGTCGGGGGGCAAGCGGCTCCTTGTCGCTACCTCCGTCTTCCGCAATGAGCCGTATCAAGGAAGCTGCTCATGAGATCGACCTTCCTCCCGTCGCGTTTGGCGCGCCGCTTCGCCGGCGACGCGCGCGGCGTCTCCGCCGTCGAATTCGCGCTCGTGCTGCCGCTGATGATGACGCTCTACCTGGGCGGCGCGGAAGTCTCGCAAGCGATCACCGCAAGCCGCAAAGTAACGCTGGTGTCGCGCACGGTGGCGGACCTCGCGTCTCAGGTCTCGAGCATCAGCAATGCGAGCATGAACGACATGCTCAAAGCGTCTTCCGCCATCGTGTCTCCGTTCTCGCCGAACGATCTCAAGGTGACGGTGTCCTGCGTCAAAATTGACGCCAACGGCAAGGCGACCATCGCCTGGAGCGATACGCTCAACGGCACGGCGCATGGCGTAGGCTCGGCGGTCACTCTTCCGGCGGCGCTGAATGTCGCCAATACCTCGCTGATCTGGACCGAGGCGCAATACGATTACACGCCGGCGATCGGCTATGCCATCAGCGGCACGCTGTCGCTGAAGGACCAGATGTATATGCGGCCGCGGCTGTCCGACACGGTCACCCGCACGTCTTGAGCGCGATGCTCAGGCCGGAATCGGCAGCGCCGTCGTCGACTTGATCTTTTCCATGGCGAAGCGCGACGTTACGTTCTTCAGCGGCACCGACGCGATCAGCCGCTTGTAGAACGCGTCGTAGCCCTGAATGTCGGGCACGATTACGCGCAGCATGTAATCCACGTCGCCCGCCATGCGGTAGAATTCCATCACCTCCGGCATGGCGCCGACCACCTCGGCGAAGCGGCCGAGCCAGTCCTGCGAATGGTCGCCGGTTTCCACCGAGACGAAGACGGTGATGCCAAGCCCGATCTTGTCCTGATCGACGAGTACGACGCGCTTGAGGATGACGCCGTCCGCCTCCAGCCGCTGGATGCGCTTCCAGCAGGGCGTGGACGACAGGCCCACCCGCTGACCGATTTCGGCCACGGACAGCGAAGCATCCTCCTGCAGAACCGCCAGGATCTTGCGGTCGATGGCATCCATGGGTCGGAAGTCCTTGAAATGACTTGGCTGTTAGTCAGGGCCTACCGAGAAAGATATTCTTTTTCAGCGTCCTGCACTTCCTTATAGAGAAAAATATTCTATTTTCAATGGGGGCGGTTAACAATCGCCATGGAGCCCAAGCTTCCTGGCCAAAGCAGCGATGAATCGATCGAGCTTTGCCGGGTCATAGGGGCGCGGGGCGACCCGGCCCCAGACCGGCGCGGGCCAAGCGGGATCGTCTTTGCGCCGGGCGATAATATGAACGTGAAGCTGCGGCACGACATTGCCGAGCGCCGCGATGTTGAGCTTGTCGCAGGCGGTGGCGTCCTTCAGCGCGCGGGCCGCCTGCGCGATTTCGGCCATGAGTTGCGCTTGATCGACCTCGTTCAGGTCTATGATCTCGACGGCACCCGTCCGCCGCGGCACCAAGATGAGCCAGGGATAATTCGCATCCTTCATCACCAGCACGCGCGACAGCGGCAGATCGCCAATGCTCGCCGTGTCAGCTTCGAGCTGCGGGTGCAGGGACCAGGCGGAGCGTGGATCAAGAATCATTGCAAGAAACTTAGCAGACCGCCGCAGGCCTCGGAGCGGAACGATATCGGGCCTCACCCTTCGAGACGCGCGGCGGAGCCTGTCATCGGGCCGGCCGAAGGCCGGACCCGTTGGCCGCGCTCCTCAGGGTGAGGTTTCCGTATTTCCGGCCTCATCCTGAGGAGCCCGAGCGCAGCGAGGGCGTCTCGAAGGATGGGCCGGAAGAAACTATCCACCGCGCTTGCTTTCCCGCTTTGTTCGCCCGATATAGAAACGGGAGGTTGGCAGTGGACGGACCACTCGCCAACCGGGTCAGGTCCGGAAGGAAGCAGCCCTAACGAGCCCCGGTTCGGGTCGCTCGTCAGCCTCCCACCTTTTCTCCTTGTCGTTCGATGGGGATACCCGCGCCTCGGCGCGGCGGCGGATGGGAAAACACGATGAGCGACGCCGAAAATCCAAATTCTTCTGCCGAACCCGGGTTCGACCTGGGCGCTGCGTCCGCAGGCGCCGCCGCGTCCTATCGCGTGCTGGCGCGCAAATACCGTCCCGCCACCTTCGACGATCTCATCGGCCAGGACGCGATGGTGCGCACCATCTCCAATGCCTTCGAGACCGGGCGGATTCCGCAGGCCTGGATCCTCACCGGCGTGCGCGGCGTCGGCAAGACCACGACCGCCCGCATCCTCGCGCGCGCGCTGAACTATGAATTGCCGGACGGCTCGGCCGCCGGACCGACCATCAAGATGCCCAAGCTCGGGGTGCATTGCCAGGCGATCATGGAAAGCCGCCACTTCGACGTGATCGAGATGGACGCCGCCTCGCACAACAGCGTGGACGACGTGCGCCAGATCAACGATGCCATCCGCTATGCACCGGTGAGCGCGCGCACCAAGGTCTATATCCTCGACGAGGTGCACATGCTCTCGGGGTCGGCCTTCAACGCGCTGCTGAAGACGCTGGAAGAGCCGCCGCCGCACGCCAAGTTCGTTTTCGCCACCACCGAAATCCGCAAGGTGCCGGTCACGGTGCTTTCGCGCTGCCAGCGCTTTGATCTGCGCCGGGTCGATGCCGCGCTGCTGGTGCAGCATCTCGCCGCCATCGCCGCCAAGGAGCAGGTATCGGTTGAGCCCGAAGCGCTCGCCTTGATCGCGCGGGCGGCGGAAGGCTCGGTGCGCGATTCGCTCTCCTTGCTTGACCAGGCCATCGCGCACGCGGCCGGTGCGGTGCGCGGCGAGGACGTGCGGCAGATGCTCGGGCTCGCCGACCGCGCCCGCATCGTGGATCTGTTCGAGGCGCTGATGCGCGGCGACATGGCGGCGGCGCTTAAAGAGCTGCGCGACCAATACGATTCCGGCGCCGATCCGATGGTCGTGCTGACTGATCTTGCCGAGTTCACCCATTTCGTCACCCGCGTGAAGGTCGTGCCCGCGGTCGCCCAGGACATCTCCCTGAGCGAAGTGGAGCGCACGCGCGGCCATGCTTTCGCGACCCAGCTTTCCATGCGCGTGCTCTCGCGCACCTGGCAGATGCTGCTCAAGGGCCTGGCCGACGTGAAAGACGCAGGCCGTCCGCTGGCCGCGGCGGAAATGGTGCTGGTGCGCATCGCCTATGCCGCCGATCTGCCGGCGCCGGACGAGGTGCTGCGCTCGCTCGGCGAGGAGCAGCAATCCGGCGGCGCGCGGCCCGCGGGCAACGGCGGCGCAGTCGCCGCGCCCGGCACGGCCGGCTCCTTCGCACCGCGCTACGATGCTCCGCGCGCCGCGCCGCGCGGCTCCGCCGCTCCGGCCGCCTCTCCCATGGGTGAGCCGCTCGCCCGGCTGAACGAGCCGGCGCAGAGCGCGCCGGTGCTGGTGCTGGCGCGCTTCGAGGATGTGATCGCGCTGGCCGCGGAAAAGCGCGATCTCACGATCAAGACGGCGCTGGAACGCGACGTGCGGCTGGTGCGCTTCGAGGACGGCCGGCTCGAAATCAGCCCGCTGCCGAGCGCGGCCAAGACGCTGGTCGGCGACTTGTCGCGCAAGCTTGCCGAATGGACCGGCCGCCGTTGGATGGTGGCGGTCTCTTCGGAGGAGGGCGCGCCCACCATCCGCGCGCAGATGGACGCGCAGAAGGCGGAGCTGATGCGCGGGGTGCGCGGCGATCCGCTGGTGCAGTCGGTGCTGGCGCGCTTTCCCGGCGCGGAAATCGTCGATGTGCGCCGCACGGACGCGGGAGGAGCGGAAGCCTTGCCACACGATCCCGAAATGCCGCCGGAAACCGGCCACGAGGACTGAACGATGGCGGACTTCATGGGCCTGATGAAACAGGCCGCGCAATTGCAGTCGAAGATGGAGGCGCTGCAAGCCGAGCTCGACACCATCGAGGTCGAAGGCCAGGTGGGCGGCGGCCTTGTCACCGTGCGGCTCACCGCCAAGGGCGAGCTGAAGGGGATCAAGATCGACGACTCGCTGCTCAAGCCCGAGGAAAAGGAAATCGTCGAGGACCTGCTCGTCGCCGCCCATGCCGACGCCCGCCGCAAGGCCGAGGCGGTGATGCAGGAAAAGATGCAGGGCCTCACCGGCGGCCTGCCGATCCCGCCGGGGATGAAACTGTTTTGATACTTCCCTCTCCCCGCACGCGGGGAGAGGGGAATAACATGCGCTGAAAATAAAAATGCCCACCGCCGTTGCCGGACCTGAAATCGAGCGCCTGATCCAGTTGCTGGCGCGCCTGCCGGGCTTAGGTCCCCGTTCGGCGCGGCGGGCGGCGCTGCATCTCATCAAGAAGCGCGAGCAATTGATGGCGCCGCTCGCCGCCGCGCTCGCCACCGCCATGGAGAAGATCGAGATTTGCCGCATCTGCGGCAATATCGACACGCAAAACCCGTGCACGGTCTGCACCGACGACCGCCGCGATGCCTCCATCATCGTAGCCGTCGCGGACGTCGCCGATCTTTGGGCGCTGGAACGCGCGCATGCCATCAACGCCCGCTATCATGTGCTCGGAGGTGCGCTGTCGCCGCTCGACGGCGTCGGCCCGCAGGACCTCGCCATCGACGCACTCGTGTCCCGCGCGCACGCGGAGGCGGTGAAGGAAGTAATCCTGGCGCTCAACGCCACGGTCGATGGCCAGACCACGGCGCATTACATCACCGACTTGCTGCACGAGGCGGGGGTGAAGGTGACGCGGCTGGCGCACGGCGTGCCGGTGGGCGGGGAGCTCGACTATCTCGACGAGGGCACGCTGTCCGCCGCTATCCGCCAGCGGACGCTGTTTTGATGCCAACTCGCTTGTCATCCCGGCCGAGTGCGAAGCACGAGAGCCGGGACCCATGGCTGCTGCCAGGGCTATATGGGTCCCGGATCGGCCCTTCGGGCCGTCCGGGATGACATTCTAGGGCTTCGCCGCCTCCAGCCGCGTGAAATGCCCGCTGCCTTGCAGCCACGCCAGCAGCAGCAGGCTCGGGATCGCCGCCAGCGCGGTGACGATGAAGAACAGCACCCAGCCGGTCGCCTCGGCGACAAAGCCGCCGCCGGAAGCCAGCGTGGTGCGGCCGATGGCGGCGAGCGCCGTCAGAAGCGCGTATTGCGTCGCGGTATGCGCGCGGTTGCCGCACAGCGCGGAGAGATAGGCCACAAAAATCACCGTGCCGATGGCGCCGGTGAAATTCTCAACAACAATTGTGAATGTGAGCGCCGCCACATTGGCGCCGATCAGCGCCTGCCAGGAAAAAACCAGGTTCGACGCCATCTGCAATATCCCGGCGACCCATAGGCTGGTGGACAGCGGCAGCGCGCGGGCGATCATCCCGCCGGCAAAGCCGCCGATCATCGCCGCGGCGAAACCAACGCCTTTCACCACCGCGGCATAGGTTTCCTTGTCGAAGCCGATCTTCAGCACGAACGGCGCCGTGAGCACGCCGGCAAAGGCGTCGCAGAACTTGAACAGCACGACGAACAGCAGGATCGCGACCGCCCCCGGCTGGGTGAGAAAATCCTTGAACGCGCCGACAGCGGTGACGATCACCCGGTTGAGAATTTCCTTGCCATCCTTCGCCGGCGGCCGCTCGGGCGCGTCCGGCTCGCGCGCCAGCAGCGTCGTCGCCAGCCCAACGCCCATGAGCAAGGCCGCGGCCACGTAGCCCCAGGTCCAAGCCGTGCCGCGCGGGATGCCGCGATATTCGAACCAGGCCACCAGCGCCAGCACGCCCGCGCCGGCCACCAGCATGCCGACGCGATAGGCGGCGACATAGCTGGCCATGCCCGCGGCCTGTTCGCTGGTATCCAGGCTTTCGACACGGAAGGCGTCGATCACGATGTCCTGCGTCGCCGAGGCAGTGGCCACCATCACCGCGCCGAGCGTGATCAGCGGGATCGACGCGCTCGGATCGCACAGGCCGAGCAGCACGATGGCGGCGATGAGCAGGAGCTGCGAGAACACCAGCCAGCCGCGCCGCCGGCCGAGCCGGCGCGACAGCACCGGCACGTCGAGCGCATCCACCAGCGGCGCCCACAGGAACTTGATGGTGTAAGGAATCCCCACCAGCGAGAACAACCCGATGGTCGCGAGGTCGATGTTGCTCTCGGTCAGCCATACCGCCAGCGTCGAGCCTGACAGCGCCAGCGGCAGCCCTGCGGCGAAGCCCAGGAACATCACGATCAGCACCCGTGGCCGCAGATAGACCGCGAGTGCGTCGATCCATGAGATGCGGGCGGCGGGGGCGGGGGTGGTGGTCATGTGATTCGTTTGTAATGGGCTGTCGGGCCAATTGCATCCTCATCCTGAGGAGGCCCCGCAGGGGCCGTCTCGAAGGATGAGGGTGAAGGATTGTGCCTCACCCTTCGAGATGCGCCCACGCAAGTCGGCTGTTGCCGACTTGCGTGCTGATAGTACCGATCTCGGGTAAACCCGAGATCGGTGGGCGCTCCTCAGGGTGAGGCTGAAATTTATTCACTCCCCCGCTCCGAGCTTGCGGGTCATGGGGGCGGGGATCACCACGGCGCTCTCGCCCGGATCGTCGACGCCGTCGAACTCCAGCGCTTCGATGCGGCCGCCGCGCTTGGCGATCTTTTCGGCGGAAATGAGGATCTGCGACACGTCTTCGTTGGCTTGGCCGAAATGCGTCTGCAACTTGAGCACGCGCTCGCGCAGGCGGCCGAGATCGCCCATCAGATGCCCGACTTCGGTCTGGATGGTCTGCGCCGCCGCGCGCATGCGCGAATCTTTTTGGATCTGCTGCATCACCTGGATCGCCAGCGTCAGCAGTGCCGGCGACACCAGCACGACGCGGGAGCGGTAGGCCTTCTGCACGATGTCGTCGAAGCCGTCGTGCAATTCGGCAAACACGGATTCCGACGGCACGAACATCAGCGCCACATCCTGGGTCTCGCCCGGGATCAGGTATTTCTCGGCGATGTCGGAGACATGCTTGGAAACATCCTGGCGCAGGCGCTGCGCGGCTTGTTTCTTCTCCTCCTCGCCCTTGGCGTCGCGAAACGCCGTGACGCCTTCCAGCGGAAATTTCGCATCGATCACCAGCGGCCGGTCGTCCACCGCCAGAAAGACGCAGCAATCCGGACGCTTGCCGTTGGAGAGCGTGAACTGGAATTCGTAAGAGCCTTTGGCCAAGCCGTCCTGCACGATTGCTTCCATCCGGCCCTGGCCGAAAGCGCCGCGCGACTGCTTGTTGGCGAAGACCTCGCGCAGCGAGGTCACCTGCGAGGTCAGGTCGGTGAGGTTCTTCTGCGCGCTGTCGATGACGGCGATGCGCTCGTTGAGTTTTTGCAGGCTCTCCACCGTCTGCTGGGTGGTGTTCTGCATGGATTGGCCGAGCCGCTGGGTCACCGCGTCCAGCCGCTCGTTCACCTGATGCTGGAGCTGACCTTGCGCCTTCGCCAGCATCCCGATGGTGGCCTCCACGCGCGCGGCGAGATCGGCCATGCGGTCGTCGCTCGCCGCCGGCTGGCGGCGGCTCAGCACGACAAAAAGCACAGTCAAAACCGCGCCGGCCACCAGGCACAGTGCGGCGATCACGAGCGTCTCGGTCATCGGTCTACTCCTACCCCGATTCGCCTCTGGGGATGTTCCCCTTGACACAAGTACGGGAAGGGGGTATAAAGAGGCCATTGGAGAAGACCAATGGCCAGCAAGCTCTCAGTTAAACAGTTCTTTGCCCGCTTCCCGGACGATGATGCGTGCCTGAAGCATATCATGGAGGTCCGGCACGGGCTTCGACATCTTTGCGAGGCGTGCGGGGTCGAGGCTACCTTTCACAAGATCACCGGCCGTCGCGCCTTCGCGTGCTCCCAATGCGGGGACCATGTTTACCCGTGCGCTGGAACCGTACTTCAGGATAGCCGGACGCCCCTGCAACTGTGGTTTTACGCGATCTACCTTTTCGTGACCACTCGCCACGGCGTCAGCGCACGCGAGCTTCAACGGCAACTAGGCGTAACGCTGAAATGCGCTTGGCGGATGGGCCACAAAATTCGCGAACTCACAAAGGGCGCCGATAAGCAGGTCATGCTCTTTGGTCACGTCGAAATCGACGAAGCGTATGTCGGCGGCGTTCGGTCGGGCGGAAAATCTGGTCGCGGCGCACCCGGAAAGACCATTGTTCTCGGCCTTAAAAAGCGAGGCGGACGGCTTCACACCGAAATCATTCGCGACGTAAAAACTAATACCATTCGGAAAATTGTGGAACGAACTGTCGCGGAAGGATCGACAATTTCCACAGATGAATTTGCGTCCTACGGTTTACTCGAAGTCAGCGCCTATGAGCATGGCACCGTTCGGCATTCGCTAAACGAGTATGTGGTCGGAAAGCACCACACGAACAACGTCGAGTCATTCTGGCGTCTGTTCAAGGCGTCGATCCGATCAACGCACATTCACATCTCGCCGAAATACTTCGACAAGTATCTTCGCGAGTTCACTTTTCGGTCGAATTTCCGGGCTGTCGAAAATGGGATGTTCGATCTTTTGGTTGCGGCCCTGTGAGAACCTTCTTGATCGCCTCCTCTAGCGCCTTCGAGTCCACAGGCCCGACGCATTGTTCCTCTTGGGCGATAAAGTCTTGTAATCGCCCAGTTTTCAGTGCTTCGGCCAGGGTTAACATGCTGGAATCGCTCATGGATTCGCACCTATGGCTTGACAAAGCCCACGTTATTACCCTAGATGATAAAGGTGGCGGTCGAGCCGCCGGGGTCACTACCCCCGATGGCCCGACCAACCACTATCTACTTAACATGCGGTCGAGATACCGCATTGAACACCTTCCAAGGTTACGCCCTGTGACCGCAGGGCTAGTTAGGGGTAGTGAGCCCCCGAAATTCTGGGCCATGGAGGCACTCGCCTCTGTGGCCCTAATTATTCATCCAAGCATCCTTAGTAACTCCTGGACCGGTTCGACGGAATACTCGCCCGTGTCCACTCGCCGCAAAATACCTCGCTGAGTAAGAAGCGTGAGTTGCGAGCGGACATTGGGCAGGGATGTTTGCATTCCTTGTTCTTGCGCTGCTTCAAGCATATGACTCGAACGGAAGACCTGCCTGGAACTCAGCGTCTGTAGGACATTTCGCCAGTCGACGGAAAGGCGGTTAAAGGCCGCGATCCTTTCGACATTTTCCGGCGTGTTAAGGTCTAGCGCAGTTTGCTTGTTGGCTGCCGCAGTTGGGGCTTGGGGGGCGGGGCGCTCATGCCGAAATGCGTCCTCATAGGCCCTCAGTTCGGCCTCCAGCACAACTCGCCGCCGGTCCAGGTCCGCAAGGGCCTTTCTGCGTTCTGTGATCTGATTCTCTAGATAGCTCGCCATGGATGGTATCTAGGGGGGCATTGGCTCGGCTGTCAAGGGCTGCGTTGGCTGGTTACACAACGTGAACAAATGTTCCATTAAACCAACGTATTGAGTCGAGACTCAACAACTTGTCTCAAGGGGAACATCCCCTCGCCTCTTATGCGCGAACGAAGAGGGAACGGCAAGGCGGCGGTGGCCTGGACTCAGACATTTGACCCCACCGGGCGGACCGCTTACATCGCCGCCATGGCGCTGCGCGACATCCTCATTCTGCCCGACCTGCGGCTGCGGCAGGTTTCCGACCCGGTGAAGACGGCGGATGCCGAGCTGCGGCGGCTGATCGACGACATGTTCGCGACCATGTATGACGCCCCCGGCATCGGCCTCGCCGCCATCCAGGTGGGCGTGCCCAAGCGCATCATCACCCTCGACCTCGCCAAGAAGGACGAACAGGCCGATCCGCAAGTCTTCATCAATCCGGAAATCCTCTGGACCTCGGAGGAAAAGGCCACCTACGAAGAAGGCTGCCTGTCGATCCCGGATTATTATGCGGAAGTGGAGCGGCCGGCGCAGGTGAAGGTGAAATATCTCGATCTCGAAGGAAAGCCGCGTGAAGTCGAAGCCGCCGGCCTGCTCGCCACCTGCCTGCAGCATGAGATCGACCACCTCAACGGCGTGCTCTTCATCGACCACGTTTCCAAGCTCAAGCGCGACCGGGTGATCAAGAAATTCATCAAGGCGGCGAAGCTCGCGGGCGACGGCAAGCCCGCGTCCAGGCCGCACCCCATACAACGCGACAAAGCGCGCGCGCGCGCGGTGTAACGTCTAACCTTTTCCTACAAGGGGAGAGGGGAAGAGAAAACGCCATGTCCCTTCGCCTTGACGGTGCATTACCAGTTTGATATCATTGATATCAAATGGGAGAATCCATGGCCGACCTGCTCATCCGCGACGTCGAACCAGAACTCAAGCGGCAAATCGAGGAGCGCGCGCGGGCGCGCCGCCGAAGCCTGTCGGCCGAAGCAAAGCTGCTCATCCGAAAGGGGCTTCTCGAAGCTCAACCGGAACTCACGGATGAACGCAAGCTTGGGACAGCGATGCTTGAACTGGTGCGGCCGGAGGATCGTAGCGATGATCTCGTATTCGAAATTCCCGGCGAGGTGAGCAAGCCGCCGGACTTTGAATGATACTTCTCGACACCAATATCGTGTCCGAGATCTATCGTCCGCAGCCTCATGCCACGGTCATCGTATGGATAGATGCGCAGCCGAGGGCATCCCTTTATTTGTGCACACCGGTTCTGGCGGAGCTGCGATTCGGCATAGAACTGCTCGCTTCAAGCTCACGCAAGGATCGGCTGCGCACGACAATTGACCGACTCGAAAATGAACTTTATCGCGATCGCATCCTTGTGTTCGATGCTGCGGCCGCGTCGGAATATGGGAAACTCGCGGCAAAGCGCCAAAGGGCTGGTCGACCCATCGAGCAAATGGACGGCCTCATTGCCGCAATCGCGTTGATCAATGGAGCCGCGATTGCGACAAGGAACACCAAAGATTTTGCTGACCTCGGGCTGGACGTGATCAACCCGTTCGAAGTCGCTGTTTGATCACTCGTCAAAAGCTGCGCGGAAATTACATGTCCCTTCGCCTGATCTTCATGGGCACGCCCGATTTCGCCGTGCCGGCGCTGGCCGAGCTGGTCGGGCGCGGCTACGGCATCGCCGCCGTCTATACCCGCGCGCCCAAGCCCGCCGGACGCGGCATGGACGTGCAGCCAACACCGGTGGAGCGCGAGGCGCGCGGTTTCGGTCTGCCGGTGCTCACGCCGAGCACGCTGAAAACCGCCGAAGCCCAGGCGGCCTTCCGCGCGCACGGCGCCGATGCCGCCGTGGTCGTCGCCTATGGTCTTATCCTGCCCAAGCCGATCCTCGACGCCGTGCCGCTTGGCTGCTTCAACATCCATGCCTCGCTGTTGCCGCGCTGGCGCGGCGCCGCGCCCATCAACCGCGCCATCATGAAGGGCGATGCCGAAAGCGGCGTCACCGTGATGAAGATGGACGAGGGACTCGACACCGGCGCCATGGCGATGGCCGAGCGCGTGCCGATCGGCGCGGACATGACCGCGGGCGACTTGCACGACGCGCTGGCGCGGCTCGGGGCTGACCTGATGCCGCGCGCTCTCGGCGCGCTGGAGCGCGGCTCGCTCACGCTGACGCCGCAGCTGGAGGCCGGCGTCACCTATGCCGAAAAGATCAGCAAGGACGAGACGCGCATCGATTGGTCGAAGCCGGTGAAGGACGTGCACAACCACATTCGCGGGTTGTCGCCGTTTCCCGGCGCCTGGTTCGAAATCGACGGCACGCGCCTCAAAGTATTGCGCTCGACGCAGGCAAAAGGCTCCGGCGCCCCCGGCACGGTGCTGGACGACCAGCTCACTATCGCCTGTGGCAGTGGCGCCGTGCGTCTCGTCGAATTGCAACGCGCCGGGCGGCAGGCGATGAAGGCGGAGGAGTTTTTGCGCGGCACGGCGGTTGGGCGGGGGACGCGGCTTGCGTGACGGTCAGCCGATTGGATGGCCGGCCCAATGATGCCGCCGCGATTCGATGAACTCGGCGAGATCCTGTTCTCTCACCCGCACGAGGTCGGTGTGGCCGAAGCCTTTGGAATAATCGAGAATCGACACAATTTCCGGCGTGATGCGGATCAACGGCACGGCAGATTGTTTGGGCTGCGGCATGACCTTGTACTCGGGATAGCGATGCAGCAGCAGCGCGTAGGCATGATCGAATTCACCGGAATCCTCGGCCACCACGGCCTGCCCTGCCAGTGACAGCCCCTTGATCATCAGCGGCTGCGGATAATCATTGCCAATGGCGATCGAGACCCGCGGGTCGTGCGCGATGTTGGCGTATTTCTGTCCGCGGCGCTCGATGAAGCAGTAGATGATGAGCCCGTCGTTGGCGTAGCAGACGATCGTCGCTTGCGGCCAGCCGTCGGGCCGGTTGGTGGCGAGGGTCATGATCCGGTGCTCGTCGAGCAGGCTGATGACCTGACGCTTGAATTCGCGATTCACGGAGCCTCCGGCGGCTTGCTTGATGAGTATTTTGGGGCGATACCGGGCCGCCGTGTTGAGATGTATCAAATATGCCCCGCTACAAGCTCCTGATCGAATATGACGGCGCGCCCTTTGCCGGCTGGCAGATCCAGGCCGGCGCGCTAACGATTCAAGGCGCGCTCACCGCGGCGGTCGAAGCCTTCGCGGGCGAAAAAGTTTCCGTGCAGGGCGCGGGGCGCACCGACGCCGGCGTGCATGCGGTCGGCCAGGTGGCGCATATTGATCTGCAAAAAGAATGGGACACCGGCACCGTGCGCGATGCGCTCACCGCGCAACTGCGCCCGCATCCCGTCGCGGTGCTTGCCGCCGAGCGCGTGCCGGATAGCTTTGACGCGCGCTTTTCCGCGCGTGCGCGGCATTATGTCTATCGCATCATCAACCGCCGCGCCGATCTCGCGCTCGACCGCGGACGCGCCTGGCGCGTGCCACGCCCGCTCGACAGTCCGGCGATGCACATGGCGGCGCAAGGCCTGCTCGGCAAGCACGACTTCACCACCTTCCGCGCCGCCGAGTGCCAGGCCAAGTCGCCGGTGAAGACGCTCGATCGCCTCGACGTCGCGCGCGAGGGCGATGAAATCCGCGTCTTCGCTTCGGCGCGTTCCTTCCTGCACCATCAGGTCCGCTCCATGGTGGGCTCGCTGGTGCTGGTGGGCGAGGGGCGCTGGAGCGCGGATGATCTTGCCGCGGCGCTCGCCGCCCGCGACCGCACCGCCTGCGGCCAGGTTGCGCCGCCGGACGGGCTTTATCTGGTGCGGGTGGAGTATTGAAATCTCCCGCTTGACT
>Ga0080064_1001804_pt1 | contig 40378 bp, 40 predicted proteins | sample Subgrocontami54m_FD_69260 | JGI IMG/M metagenome (GOLD analysis project Ga0080064, IMG submission 69260) | Subsurface groundwater microbial communities from S. Glens Falls, New York, USA - GMW46 contaminated, 5.4 m (SPADES assembly) (version 2) ...
GAGGGAACTTCTGAACCAAAGCCACACGAGCAACGCTATGATTTCTAGTGTCCCTTTGAATCCGAAGTTCGCAAGAGCGTTCGCAGCACGGTGTGTGCGAACTTCGGATTCGGGACACTAGGCCTGCTTCAGCATGTCGCGCCTGCGCTGGCCAGACCCTTGCGTAGCGTAAATGCAACCGCCGTCAAGCGGCCTCCGGCGGCGGATTTTCGTCGCCGGCGGGCCCTTTCGGCTCGCCCTTGGCGACGGCCACCAGCGCAGGGCGCAACATGCGCTCGCCGATCATGTAGCCGGGCTGGATCACCTGCACCACGTTGCCCGCCGGCACCGAAGCGTCGGCCACTTCGTACATGGCTTGATGCAGATTGGGATCGAACTTCTCCGCCTGCGGATAGAATTTCCTAACGCCATTTTTCTGCAAGGTTTTCAGCAGTTCGCGCTCGATGAGCTGGAGCCCTTCCAGCAAGGTCTTCACGCCGGGGTCCGCGTTCCCGCGCAATTCCTGCCGGGCCGCCTCCAGCGCGCGGTGCATATTGTCGGCGATGCCGAGCACGTCGCGCGCGAAGCTCGCAATGCCGTACATGCGCGCGTCGGCGACCTCGCGCTCGGTGCGGCGGCGCAGATTTTCCATCTCCGCCAGCGCGCGCAGAAGCTTGTCCTTTAGCTCCGCGGATTCGCGAGCGGCCGCAGCCGCCGGGTCCGCCACTTCATTGGCCGGCTCTGTCGCAGGCGCCTGGTTCGGATCGGCCGCCTCATGGGAGGGGCATGCGGTGGTGTCACTCATCGCGCGTTTTCCATCAGTCATGTGGTCGGATGCCCTGCATATCAGGCTTTAATCGTTAAAAATCAAGCGCCGCCGGCTCAGGCGCCGAGCAGCTTGCTCACCACCTTGGCCGTGTAATCCACCATCGGAATCACGCGGGCGTAATTCAGCCGCGTCGGCCCGATCACGCCGATGACCCCGACAATGCGTCCGCCGCCGTCTCGATAGGGCGCGATGATGGTGGAGGAGCCGGACAGCGAAAACAGCTTATTTTCCGATCCGATGAAGATGCGCATACCCTCGGCCCGCTCGGCGCCGCCGAGCAGATCCGCCACCCCGCGCTTGGTTTCCAGATCGTCAAACAACAGCCGCACACGTTCCAGGTCTTCCAGCGCCTTCAGATCATCGAGCAGATTGGCGTGGCCGCGCACGATCAATTGCCGGTCCTCGCTCTCGCCGCCGGACCAGCTGGCCAGCCCCGCCGCGATGATCTTCTGCGTGAGCTGGTCGAGCTCGGCCTTGCCGGTTTCCAGCGCACGTTCAAGCTCGCCCTTGGCTTCCGCGAGCGTTTTTCCGCGGATGCGGGCGTTGAGAAAATTGCTCGCCTCGGTGAGCGCCGAACTCGGCAATCCGGCGGGAATCGGCAAAACGCGGTTCTCCACCTGCCCGTCTTCCGCGACAAGCACGGCAAGGGCCCGTTCCGGCTCCAGCCGCACGAATTCGATATGTTTGAGCCGCGCATTCGCTTTCGCCGTGAGCACCACGCCGGCCGAACGGGTCAGGCCCGAAAGCAGCGAGGAGGCTTCCGTCAGCACTGCCTCCGTCGATTTGGCGGTGCCGGCGGCGGCGACCTGCGCCTCGATCGCGCGGCGCTCCTGCTCGGTAATGTCGCCGACCTGCATCAGGGCATCGACAAAGAAGCGCAACCCAAGCTCGGTCGGCCGCCGGCCTGCCGAGGTATGCGGCGCATAGACCAGCCCAAGCTGCTCCAGGTCCGACATCACGTTGCGCACGGAGGCCGGCGACAAAGTCATCGGAATCAGCCGCGAAATGTGGCGTGAGCCCACCGGCTCGCCGGTGGCGAGATAGCTCTCCACGATCTGACGAAAAATTTCCCGCGAGCGCTCGTTGAGCTGCGCGAGGCTCACCTGGGTCGCACCGATGGGGACATCCTGGGACATCAAGACCCTTCCTTCCGAGGGCTAGACTTGTCCATCCGCGCGCGTAAACGCAAGCCGGGCGCGGAAGCCGGAAATACGGGTCTTGTCGCCGCCTGCCCTGGCACCTAAAAGCGGGGGCGCCGGGGTTTCCGGCCTGCCTGGGAGATTTTTATGCGGCCAAGCCGCCGACAGCCTGACGAATTGCGCGCTGTTTCACTTGAGCGCAGCGTGGTGAAATACGCCGAAGGCTCCTGTTTCGTGAAATTCGGCGACACCCATGTACTGGTGACGGCAACGCTGGAAGACAGGCTGCCGCCCTGGCTTAAGGGTCAGGGCCGCGGCTGGGTCACCGCCGAATACGGCATGCTGCCGCGCGCCACCTCCGAGCGCACGCGGCGCGAAGCCTCGGCCGGCAAGCAGAGCGGCCGCACGGTGGAAATCCAGCGCCTGATCGGCCGTTCGTTGCGCTCGGTGGTGAACCTTGAAGCGCTTGGCGAACGGCAGATCACCGGCGCGTGTTGACGGGGATCAAACGTGAACGCAATAATTGCGAATCTTTCTGGTCGGCAGTTAACCCGCTAAGCTCTGATGAGCTAGACGTGTGGTTTGCAATGAATGATTTTCTTGCTCTGCGGTCAAACGCGCACCTGAGCCCTGCTGAGGTAAGCGAACTTCTTGGCATTTCGACGGACAGAATCGCTGCTTATGAAAGAGGAGAAATTAAACCCTCCAGTCGCGAAATACAGGTTCTCAAGGGAATTTTGATGGCCACGGGCAGCAAGAACAAAGCCCCACATTCTCTCGCGCAATATTCATCACTGCCTACACCTAACCCCAATCACAATATTAAGCGTGGGTCACGTGATTCAACGAAAATATACGAACCAACATTTCCTGAGCAAGACGCTTGCACACCTGCAGGGCTAAAGCGCGCCCAGCAGCACCAAAAAATGGCGATTGACTGGAACACACTTGCGAAAGAGTTTCACGATATTCTTGGTATTCGGCCCCCCGACGATCTAGCGTTTAGGAAAAGGGTTGAAGCAGTCCTCTCGCGTCTTTCTGCTTGCAATGCCGTACCGACTGACGAGCGTAGAACTCGACTACTTGCTTTGGTAAACAGAAAGTTCGACATCAATGCGCAAGCGATCAACAAGCTGTTAGCAATTGCCGCAGCGAAAAAGATCTCTTTCAATTACCACGAGAAAAGCAGGATCGCGGCTGCCTTTGATCAATCAGAAAAACCCTCATTTACTCTTGTCTTACAATTAAAGAATGCTGTCGATGACGATCTCGTTTCTGCTTTTCGACCTGCCTCTGTTGAGGTAACCCTCAAGAAGCTTCATAGCGAACTCGTTTCACCAACTTTAATCCGCAAAGACAGTCGCCCGAGAGACTGGTCTCAAGAAATTAGACGCTCACTCTTCGGCGGGTTCGTATTTTCAGTATTCCGCCAGCAGGACATGCACGAGCTATTCGACAAGGATATTCACTTAGAAGCGCGATACGAACCCGACTTCTGGAAGCATCTTCACAAGAGCCGAAGGGAGATGTTCTCCCGGGCAAAAACTCTCGTCTATCTCGAATGCGACGGGTCTATTGAGATTAATAAAATAGCGCCGTCTTTACAGAAGGAGTTTTTTGAACTCGCAAACCATGGCTATTTCGCGTTGCATCTAAAAAATGCGCACGGCCGAGAGTGGCGCACAGCAGCATTGGCCACTCTTTTCGCTGAAAAATTTCTTGAGAAGAGACTCGAGAATGGTTACTTCCGCTGGCGCGAAATAGAGAGCACCACGCGATCTTATATCCCGGCTCTTGCAGATGCGGACACAGCCTTCGATAGAGCAAACCTTGGCTACCATTACAAAGATACTTTCGTCCTCGGCGATGACGCACGAGGCGGCATACTGCTGCTGTTTCAAAAAAACACTTCAGATGAAACACTCATTCCGTGTCCATCGTGTCGCAGCCACGATGTTCAGGGTAACTCCTACTCCTCCCTAGGCGTCAAGAGTTGGGAATGCATGAATCCGATTTGTCCGGACCGATCGAAGTTTGATCGCGGCAAGCGATATAGTTTTTATCAACTCTTGAGACAGCAAGCCATTGATAATACGAATGCGATGATTTCGATTAGTTCAGTCCGGGCGTGGTCGCGTGACGTGCAATCGGTAAAACCGTCTGATGCGATCATCGAAATGCTTGTTCGACATTATACGCTGCCAGGTGATGGGGTCCTTCAGATTGGCGGAGATGTCACGCAATCTCTTGGTCGCGATATCACATGTGAGCAATTGAGCAAATATTTGAATGGCTTGAATGAGCTTGGTGAAAACGCACTTTCTAAATTCAGCCGTTCGCCATTCTTCGGTCGATTTGCGATAGCGCGTCCGACACCCGGGGCGGGAAAGGGTGCCGTGGAAAGCCGCACGTTCGGGAATACTGAATTGTTACTAGGTGATTGCTTCGACGTTTTGTCAGAAATGCCGGAGGCCATTTTTGACGGCGCGGTCACCTCGCCCCCTTATTACAATGCACGCGAGTATGCGCAGTGGCAAAACATTTATTGCTATTTGTACGATATGTTTAACATAGCGCGACAAGTGTTCAGAACACTGAAACCTGGGGCTACCTACCTATTCAATATCTTCGACTATTTCGACAATGAGAATACGATTGCTTATTCGGCGATGGGCGACAAACGGATGATTCTAAGTGCATATTGTGTTGAGTTATTTGAGCGCGCTGGATTTAAATGCGAAGGCAATATCGTCTGGGACAAGGGTGAGATTGAGGGTAAGAGGGCGTTTAACAACGGCAATTTCTCGCCTTACTATCAGGCCCCGTTTAATTGCTGGGAGCACATTCTAATTTTTAAAAAACCTGGCGGGGAAATTAGCTTTGCACGTCCGCTACCGCGTGTGCTGCGACAAAAGCCCGTGATGAAGATTGTCCAAGGGGTAAACTGCCACGGACACACCGCACCATTCCCGGATCAAGTACCGGAATTGCTGCTGGAGCGACTGCCCGAGAATTCTGTGGTTCTTGATCCGTTTGCCGGAAGCATGACCACCGGACGTGTTGCTGCGCGTCTTGGTCGAAGGGCCGTGTGTATAGAGAAAGATCGAGCCTATTTCGAACTGGGATTTTCGATGCTCAGAAATTCCGCGGCACAAATTCCGCTATTTCATCTGGCCGCTCAGTAGCGACCTTCTCGTTTAAGCCATTCCGCAAACGCCCATGCTTCATCGAATCGGATATTTGCCATTGTAAGTCCGTGTGACCTACAGAGCCTATAGAACTCACTTTTTGTTTGTGGCCTCTTAGTCAGAAGAATCCATATCAGAATAGACTGAGCGGGAGCGAAGGAGATGCCCCCGAGCTTGTGTGACGGCCTCTTGATCACATTGCAGCGCTTGCACAGAAGTTGCAGATTATCGAGTGTATCAGCCTCTCTTGGATCACGACCCTCTTCGATAAATTCTTGTTTTGACTTGATATGATCAGCTTCCAAAAAAAGACGCGTGCCACACGAAACACAATGCCCAGATTGGCCATAGAACCAGGACATTACGTTTTGCATTATTTCGCGGCGCGGAAACTTTGCCTGGAAAGAAGAATTTGATGCTATCGCAGTGCCAACCTGCGGCGGATTAAGCTCTCCACATACTGCCATTGCTATTTCATTCCAGGTTACAATCTCATCGTGGACAAGTTTATGAACGAATTGAGACCAATCTTTTTCGGACCAGTCGGGCTTTGAAAAACGAGCGGTCCCTCCCGCTTTCACAAGGGCTCTCATGAGCACCTTTGATTGATCGAATCCAATCAGAGGATAAAATTCATGAAACTCAACTAGCGAGACATCACCAAGAGTTTCATGCCCAATTTCCCGCAACTTTTTAACGGACTTAAGCGAAAGTCCCACAACATCGCTTATTTTAAGTTCGGATACACTTGTCAATTCTGGGCTCCCCCAAACAATGTCGAGGGGTGCTCTCCAAGAGCCCTGGCGATCTTTAGAAGATTGTCGAGGCCAACGTTACGCTCGCCTCGTTCAATGCCGCCGATGTAGGTAGGGTGAAGTCGTGCGCGTTCGGCAAGGATTTCTTGTGTCCAGCCTTTGGCTAGCCGAAGCCGGCGTATGGCCTTTCCGACTTTGATTCGCTCGGCAGAGGACATATTTGCAGGATTCGGGCGGACAGACTATGAGTCCAGAGACGATCAGTATTATTTTGCGTCGAAGAGAATTGCTGCCATCGCTCTCTTCTGGCCATTCGGCGAATATGAACTACACGGTCGGGGGCGCTACATATCGCATCGCCGCCCTTGTCGGACCCGGTGCTTACACCTAAAAGTTAGTTTCGAAGGCGCATCGCGCTTCGAGCAGGAGAAAGCCATGCGGCCAAGCCGCCGACAGCCTGACGAATTGCGCGCTGTTTCACTTGAGCGCAGCGTGGTGAAATACGCCGAAGGCTCCTGTTTCGTGAAATTCGGCGACACCCATGTACTGGTGACGGCAACGCTGGAAGACAGGCTGCCGCCCTGGCTTAAGGGTCAGGGCCGCGGCTGGGTCACCGCCGAATACGGCATGCTGCCGCGCGCCACCTCCGAGCGCACGCGGCGCGAAGCCTCGGCCGGCAAGCAGAGCGGCCGCACGGTGGAAATCCAGCGCCTGATCGGCCGTTCGTTACGCTCGGTGGTGAACCTTGAAGCGCTTGGCGAACGGCAGATCACGGTGGATTGTGACGTCATCCAGGCCGACGGCGGCACACGCACCGCCGCCATCACCGGCGCCTGGGTCGCATTATACGACTGCATCGCCTGGATGAAAGCGCGCGACATGCCGCGCGGCGAAGTGATCCGCGATAACGTCGCCGCCATTTCCTGCGGCGTGTTCAACGGCGTCGCCGTGCTCGACCTCGATTATGCCGAAGACTCCGAAGCAGACACCGACGCCAACTTCGTCATGACCGGATCAGGCAATATCGTGGAGATCCAAGGCACCGCCGAAAAAATCCCATTTTCCGAGGAGCAATTCCTGGCCTTGCTCGCGCTGGCGCGCAAAGGCGTCGGCAAGCTGATCGATCTGCAAAAAATGGCGGTGACGTGAGCGCATGGGCAATCACATCTGCGGAAAAGCCGGCGCACCGCCGCATCACCGGCCGCTTGGTGATCGCCACGCATAATCCGGGCAAGCTGCATGAGCTGCGCGAGCTTCTCGCACCTTTTGGCATCGAGGTCGTATCAGCCGGCGAGCTTGGCCTTGTGGAACCGGACGAGACCGGCAAAAGCTTTCGCGACAACGCGCGCATCAAGGCTGCCGCTGCGGCAAAAGCATCTGGCCTGCCGGCATTCGCCGATGATTCTGGTCTCGTTGTAGATGCGCTCGGCGGCGCACCCGGCATTCACTCGGCGCGCTGGGCGGGTGTAAATAAGGATTTCGCAGGCGCGATGCAAAAGATCGAAACCATACTGCGCGAGCGCAACGCAACTGATCGTCGTGCGCATTTCGCCTGCGCGCTTTGCGCCGCCTGGCCGGACAATCATGTGGAGGAGTTCGAGGGCCGCGTGGACGGCACGCTGGTCTGGCCGCCGCGCGGCGATAAAGGTTTCGGCTATGATCCGATTTTCCTCCCGGATGGACACACGCGGACTTTTGGCGAAATGAGCGCTGAAGAAAAGCATGGGCTTCCTCCGCAGGGCAAAGGCCTGTCGCACCGCGCCCGCGCCTTCCTCAAGCTGGCGGAGGCGTGCCTTGAGCGGCGATAGCAACGCCAGAGCCTTCGGCGTTTATGTGCATTGGCCGTTTTGCCTGTCGAAATGCCCCTATTGCGATTTCAACAGTCATGTCCGCCACGCCGCCATTGATGAAGCGCGTTTCGTGCGCGCCTTCGCCTCCGAGATCGCCGCCACCGCCGCGCGCGTTCCCGGCCGCACCGTCTCCACTATCTTCTTCGGCGGCGGCACGCCGTCGCTGATGCAGCCATCCAGCGTGCAGGCGATCCTCGACGCCATCGCAAAACACTGGACTATCGCGCCAAATGGCGAAGTAACGCTCGAAGCCAACCCGACCAGCGTCGAGGCGACGCGCTTTCGCGGCTACCGCTCAGCCGGCGTCAATCGCGTGTCGCTCGGCGTGCAGGCGCTCGACGACGCCGCGCTGAAAGAGCTCGGCCGGCTGCACAGCGCGCAAGAGGCGCTCGACGCCGTCGCCGTCGCCCGCTCGATCTTCGACCGCTATTCCTTCGATCTCATCTATGCGCGACCGAAGCAGACGCCGCAGGCCTGGGCGAGCGAACTTACTCGCGCCATCGCGCAAGCCGCCGAGCATCTATCGCTCTATCAGCTCACCATCGAGCCCGACACGCCCTTCGCGGCGCTCCACAAGGCCGGCAAGCTGGTCATTCCCGGCGACGATTGCGCGCGCGACCTCTATGACACCACGCAGGACATCTGCGCGCGCGCCGGCCTGCCCGCCTATGAAGTGTCAAACCATGCGCGGCCCGGCGCGGAATGCCGGCACAACCTCGTCTATTGGCGCGGCCACGAATATGCCGGCGTCGGCCCCGGCGCCCATGGACGTCTGAACATCGACGGCGGGCGCCAGGCAACCGCGACGGAAAAGCGCCCGGAGGCTTGGCTCATGCGCGTGGAGTCGCTCGGCCACGGCTTTGTTACCGATGAGCCGCTCACGCGCGAGGAACAGGCCGACGAATTTTTGCTGATGGGGCTGCGTCTCGCCGAAGGCATCGATCCGCAGCGTTATGCGGCGATGGCGGGCCGCAATCTCGATCCCAAGCGCATCACCATTCTGCGGGAGGAAGGCGCGCTGGAAACCACCGCGGCGGGACGCCTGCGCGTCACCCCAGCAGGCTTTCCCGTGCTCGATGCGGTGGTGGCCGATCTGGCGGCATGATTTGAGCATCCCTCCCCTTGAGGGGAGGGATGAGTTGAGATTACGTCGCCGAACCGAACGACCGCGGCGCCGGCGCGATCGGTTGCCCGCCCGAGGGCGTGAGCCGCATCACCGCAAGACCGCGCTCGTTGGTGCCGTCGGGGCGGAAGCGGAACACCCCGTCGATCCCGGCAAAGCCCGAGCTGTTGGTCAGCACTTCCTCGGCGAAGCGTTGCGGTCCTTGAGTTTTCACCAGGGCGGCGACCAGCGCCACCGCGTCATAGGAAAGCGTCGCAGTTCGCACCGGGTCTTGATTGAACCGCTTGCGATAGCGCGCGGCGAAATTGCGGAAGCCGGCCGGTTCCGGCGCCGGATACCAGGCGCCGTGCAGCGAGGAAGCGGTCGCAATGTTTGGGTCTTCCCAAATACCGCTGCCCAACAATTGCAGCCGTTTCACGTTGACCTTGTTCGCCGCCAGCGCCCCGACCATTTCCGCCGCGTCGGGCCCGTCGGGAATGAAAAGCGCGTCGGCCTGAGCGGCCGCCTGCGCCACCGCCTTGATCGCGTCACCCCGCTGCACCTTGTCCAGCGGATAGTGTTGCAGCGCGACGATGCGGCCGTTCCGGCGCGCCACCGCCTGTTTGAACGCCGCCTCGACCACGCTGCCATAGGCGTTGTCCGGCACCAGCGCCGCGAAGGAGCGCTTGCCGTTGTTGGCGGCGTAGCCGGCGATGCGTTCCACGTCGGACTCCGGCAAAAAGCTCAGGAGATACACGCCGCGCGCGGCGACGCTCGTGTCCGTGGAAAAGGCGATCACCGGACGGCCGCGCCCGCGCGCGACTTGTCCGGCCGCCGCCACCGATGGAGCGAACAGGGGGCCGAGAATGATCTCGGCGCCCTCGTCGAGTGCCTGTTGCGCTGCCTGCTGGGCGCCGGCAGCGGTGCCGCCATCGTCCTTCACCAGGAGCTGAATGTCCGGATTGTTGAATTCGGCGAGCGCCATCTCGGCGGCGTTCTTCATCGATTGAGCGGCGATGCCGGGGTTGCCGCCCGCCGATAGCGGCAGGATCAGGCCGACCTTGATCTGGCCGGCGCCGAGGGTATCCGCAGGCTGTTGTTGCGGCACTGGCGACTGCCAGGGCAGGCCGAAATCGCTGAAGGACGTGCCGGAACAGGCTGCGAGCAAGCCCGCGGCCGCGACCAGGGCGGCGCCGAGCCAGAGGCGCCGCGAGAGCTGCGGCGGAAAAACCGCCTGCAATATCCGGGACATGGCCGAACTCCTCGACGACGAGATACAGCGTCGGCACTGGGCCATTGCATCAATCCGAGGCATTTTGTCGAGGAATGGTTAAGCGACCGAAAAGACCAGGCAGGCAGGCCGGGCCATGACGCCCGGCGGCCGCGCCGCTAAAGTAAATTCCATGAAGCTGCGACCCTCCCCGGCCCGGCCAAGGCCCTCCACCCAAAATCCAGCCCGACGCTATGTCATGGCGGGGCGGGCCGTCGAGGTTCCGGCCTTGGCGGCGGGGCTGCATATCGTCGCGACCCCGATCGGAAACCTGGGCGACATCACCCTGCGGGCGCTGGAGGCGCTGGCGGGCGCCCATGTCATCGCCTGCGAGGACACCCGCGTGACCCGCAAGCTGCTCGACCGTTATGGCATCACGACGCCGCTCATGCCCTATCACGACCACAACGCCGCCGCGGCGCGTCCGAAAATTCTTGCCCGTCTCGCAGCCGGAGCAGCGGTGGCGCTTGTCTCCGACGCGGGAACGCCGCTCGTCTCCGATCCCGGCTTCAAGCTGGTGCGCGCCGCGCGCGAGGCCGGACATCCGGTGACGGCGCTGCCGGGCGCATCGGCCACGCTCGCCGCGCTCACGGTCGCCGGTCTTCCCACCGACCGTTTCTTTTTCGAAGGATTTTTGCCGCCCAAGGAAGCGGCGCGGCGAACGCGCATCGCGGAGCTTAAGCGCATTCCCGCCACGCTTGTGCTGTTCGAAACCGGGCCGCGGCTCGCCGCCGCCCTCACCGATCTTGCTGAAGGGCTCGGCGCGCGCGAGGCTGCGATTTGTCGCGAGCTCACAAAGCTGCATGAGGAAGTGCGCCGCGCCGATCTGGCCGAGCTTGCCCGGCATTATGCGGACGCCGAACCGCCGCGTGGTGAGATCGTGATCGTGATCGCACCACCCGCCGAGGAAATGGCTCAAGCGAGTGAAAACGAAGTTGACGAGATGTTGCGCCAGGCCTTCGTTCGCGCTTCAGTGAAGGACGCCGTGAGCGAGGTGGCGAATGCAACAGGCTTGCCCCGCCGTGATATCTATCAGCGCGCATTAGCGCTGGCGAAAGACAAGAACGATGGCACGCGGAAATAAGCCGTCCGAACTCACGCCCGGCATCGCGCCGCAGCCTGCGCGCCAAGTAGCCTTCCGCCTCGGCCTGTCGGCGGAAAGCCGCGCCGCCGCCTTTCTCATCGCCAAGGGCTTTCGCATCCTCGCGCGCCGCTGGCGCAGTCCCGTCGGCGAAATCGATATCGTGGCGCGGCGGCGTCAGCTCCTGATTTTCGTCGAGGTCAAGGCGCGCGCCGATCTCGACGACGCGGCGGAATCCGTCACGCCGCGGCAGAAGCGCCGCATCGCCGCCGCGGCCGAAGCCTGGCTCGCCGTGCATCCCGATGATCCCGTGCATGACGTGCGTTTCGATGCCATGCTGGTCGCGCCGGGGCGCATGCCGCGCCATATTCCAGCAGCCTTCGAGGTGGAGACGTGACGCTGAAAGTCGCCGTGCAGATGGACCCGATCGAGCGGATCAATATCCGCGGCGATTCCACTTTCGCGCTGTTGCTGGAGGCACAGGCGCGTAGGCACGCGCTCGCTTATTACACGCCCGACAAGCTCGCCATGCGCGACGGCAGGGTTTTCGCGACGGTGTGCCCGCTGAAGGTGCGCGACAGTGAAGGCGATCATTTCACGCTCGGAGAGGCGCGGCGCGCGGAACTCACCGAATTTGACGTGCTGCTGCTGCGGCAGGACCCGCCGTTTGACCTGAACTACATCACCACCACGCATCTGCTTGAGCGCGTCCATCCCAAGACCCTGGTGGTCAACGATCCCGCCCATGTGCGCAATGCGCCGGAAAAAATATTCGTCACGGAATTTTCAGACCTGATGCCGCCCACGCTGCTCACGCGCGACCTTGCCGAGATCAAAGCCTTCCGCGCCGAGCACGGCGACATCGTGATGAAGCCGCTCTACGGCAAGGGCGGCGAGGCAGTGTTCCTGGTCACGCGCGAGGATCCGAACTTTGCCTCGCTCCACGATTTTTTCTCCGCGACGTTCCGCGAAGCCTGGGTGACGCAGAAATTCCTCCCGGCCGTGCGGCAGGGCGACAAACGCATCATCCTGGTGGACGGCGAATTCGCCGGCGCGGTCAACCGCGTGCCGGCCGCCGACGACATCCGCTCCAACATGGTGCGCGGCGGCGCGGCGAAGGCCACCGAACTGACGCCGCGCGAGCGCGACATCTGCGCGCGTCTCGGCCCGGCGCTACGCGAGCGCGGCCTGCTTTTCGTCGGCATCGACGTGATCGACGGCTGGCTCACCGAGATCAACGTCACCTCGCCCACCGGTATCCGCGCCATTAAAAATCTCGGCGGCCCGGACATCGCGGCGATGGTATGGGACAGGATCGAGGCGCGGCGGCGGTAGGCCCCTGCTTCCGCTAGCCTTTCCAGTGTTCCCTAATTGTTCTTGCCTTTTCCCCGCCGGGGCTGCCGGCCTTCAATGTGGTCGGCTTGCCGGACAAGGCGGTTTCCGAAGCGCGCGAGCGGGTGCGCGCCGCGCTGGTCGCTTCCGGCCTCGCGCTGCCTTCCCGCCGCATCACCATCAATCTTGCCCCCGCCGACCTGCCGAAGGAAGGCAGCCACTATGACCTCCCCATCGCCCTTGGACTGATGGCGGCAATCGGCGCCATCCCCCACGACGCGCTCTCGGGCTTCACGGTGCTGGGCGAGCTGGGCCTCGACGGCTCCATCGCCCCGGTGGCCGGCGTGCTGCCAGCCGCCATCGGAGCGAACGCGCGCGGCGAAGGCCTAATCTGCCCCGCCGCCTGCGGGCCGGAAGCGGCCTGGGCCAGCCCGGATATCGAGATCGTCGCCGCCTCCTCGCTCATCCAGCTCGCCAATCATTTCAAAGGCACGCAGGTGCTCAATCGGCCGCAGCCGAAAATCCGCGAGGTGGAGGAGCTTCCGCTCGATCTTGCCGACATCAAAGGCCAAGAGAGCGCCAAGCGCGCGCTCGAAGTCGCCGCCGCGGGCGGGCATAACCTGCTGATGGTCGGCCCGCCCGGCGCCGGGAAATCCATGCTGGCGGCGCGGCTGCCCTCCATTCTGCCGCCGCTGACGCCCGCCGAATTGCTCGAAATCTCCATGGTCTCTTCCGTTGCAGGCGAGATCGCCGAAGGCGCGCTCACCAACCGCCGCCCGTTCCGTAGCCCGCATCATTCCGCCAGCATGGCCGCGCTGGTCGGCGGCGGCTTGCGCGCGCGGCCGGGCGAGATTTCGCTCGCGCATAATGGCGTACTGTTCCTCGATGAGCTGCCGGAATTCCAGCCGCAGGTGCTCGACTCTTTGCGCCAGCCGCTGGAAACCGGCGAGGTCGCGATCTCGCGCGCCAACCATCGTGTCACTTATCCCGCGCGCTTCATGCTCGTCGCCGCGATGAATCCATGCCGCTGCGGGCGCGCCAACGATCCGAGCTTCGCCTGCCGGCGCGGGCCGAACATCCGCTGCGCGGCGGAATATCAGGGGCGGCTTTCCGGCCCGCTGCTCGACCGCATCGACCTGCATATCGAGGTGCCCGCGGTGACCGCCGCCGATCTCATCCTGCCGCCACCCGCCGAAGGCAGCCGCGAAGTCGCCGCGCGCGTGGCGCGTGCGCGTGAGATGCAGGCGCAGCGCTACGCCGCGCTGGGGCTTCCCGGCGTGCGCACCAATGCGAGCGCGAATGGCCCCGTTCTGGAGGACGTGGCGCGGCCCGATGCCGCCGGGCTCACACTGCTGCGCGATGCCGCCGACGCCATGCGGCTGTCCGCGCGCGGCTATCATCGCGTGCTGCGCGTCGCCCGCACGCTGGCCGATCTCGACGGCGCGGAGAAAGTCGGCCGCCTGCATCTGGCCGAAGCTTTGTCCTACCGCGCCATGGCCGACGAAATCCGCCGCGCAGCGTAGCGTTTTCCGGCGAAGTGGGAACCGGTTCGCCGTAGAAAACGCGTCCAACAATAACCTAACCCGCATCCCCCACCGGAATATTTGCGCGCATCCCGATCGCAGACAAAAATTCCTGCCGCGTCTGCGGCTGGTCGCGGAAAGCGCCCTGCGGCTTATTGTCGATCAAAGGAGCACGGCGCGCAATTTAGAGTATTGTCCGGCGAAGTGTGCAGCGGTTCGCCGAAGACAATGCGACCACTTATAGAATCTAGAGCACGATTCGATTCCGCCAGAACGGATCGTGCTCTAGGCCACATGAAACTGAGGGCCAAGCGCGGCGAGACGTGTGAGGCGCGCCTGATAACTCGCACGTTCAAATGCGATGGTTCACTGCATGTCCGAGTCGTGCCACGCCCGGGCACGCCGACAACGTCAATTCCTCTTTCGCAGCGCCAGCGTTTGCCTTGGCTCTTGCGGACGCCACCTTTTGGCTTCCGCGCATCCCCGGCAGAATGCGCGCGTTCACGCTGATCAACAGCCATCTAATGAATGTGGGTGAACCGCTCATTTTGACACAGATCAATGAGTACAAGATCATGATCTGACAGCTTGATCCTGAAGTCGCGCTTGGATCGGCAAAGGCTGCATCAGCAGCCTCCGGCCATCGTGGAATTGTTAACCAAGGAGGCATGACCATGCGTATTGCCATTCTGCTTGCCGCGCTTTCCACGACCACCGCTTTCATGACAACCGCCGCTCTCGCGGCCGAAGATATCACCTATCGCAAGCACATCCGCCCGCTGTGGGAGCAGAAGTGCATGGGCTGTCATGGCCAAGCCTCGCCGTATCTCGCCGACTTTGAAGCGGACAAGGAAAAGTTCACGAAACTCAATGTCGGCCCGCGCATGGATAGCTATCCGGCCCTGATCATATACGTGGGCTGGCCGGACACCGGCGCCATAATGCGCCGTCTCGACGACGGCAAGACCGCCCCGAACACCAAACCCGGCAACATGTATCAATATCTGGGCGGCGATGACGCCGAGCGGCAGAAGAACCTGGCTCTGATGAAATCCTGGGTGGGCGAGGGTGCTTGGTCCCTCGGCAGGTTCAAAGATTTGGACAAGGACACGCTGACGAAAATGAAAGTTGCCGAGTAAACAGCGGCGAGCGTAGCCCGGATGCAGCGTTAGCAAAATCCGGGCTACATGACCGAGCGACGATCCGAGCCGGCGCAAGAAATTGAATTCAACCCGCGTCGCCTGCCGGAAGTGCGGCGCGCATCCCGATCGCGGCAAGAAATTCCTGCCGCGTCTGCGGCTGATCGCGGAAGGCGCCGAGCATCCGGCTCGTCACCATGGTCACGTCGTTCTTGTGCACGCCGCGCGTGGTCATGCACTGGTGCGCTGCCTCCGCCACCACCGCCACGCCATAGGGCTTGAGCACCGCCTCCAGGCAGCCGGCGATTTCCGCCGTCATCTTTTCCTGGGTCTGTAGCCGCTTGGCATAGACATCCACCAGCCGCGCCAGCTTCGAAATCCCCACCACCCGGTTGCATGGCAGGTAGCCGATGTGCACACGCCCGAGGATGGGAGCCATGTGATGCTCGCAATGCGACTCGAAGCGGATGTTGCGCAATAGCACCATCTCATCGTAGCCGCCCACCTCGTCGAAGGTTCGGCTCAGATAATCACGCGGATCCTGGCCATAGCCGGAAAACCACTCCTCATAAGCGCTGGCGACGCGGCCGGGCGTCGCCACCAAGCCTTCGCGATCGGGATCATCCCCGGCCCAGTGGATCAGCGTGCGCACGGCGGCTTCGGCTTCGGCGCGCGACGGCCGCGCCGCCGCCCGCGCCTTGGCGTCCTTGCCGGCTTTGGCCGGCAGTTTCGATGTCGCGGATTTGGCCATCTCATGCTCTCCAATCAATACGGCGCGCCGGTGAGCTTGGCCCTGCCGGGCCACCATTTACCAGCCGCAATCCGGCCATTTCTAGCCTAACCCGTTACCCGCCGCAGCGCTTCGACCGTTGCGCGCCCCGCCCGCAGCCGGTCCCTGTCTCACCCGCAAGCCACTGATATTATTGGCAATCACCGGCCACCGCCAGCGCTCGTCCAGCATGAAGAGAATCGCAAGACTCCTCAGCCACAGTCAGCCGCGCGGGCGGTGACGGAAAGCGCGTTGGAGTCATGCAGTTGTCAGTCGATTCTTTCCTGGCCATGGGCGCCGGTGCGGCCTTCGCCCTGGCCTGCGCCGCGGCGGCCTTCCTGTTCTGGCGCAACCGGACGCTGCGCGCGGACGCCCGGCGGCTGGAACAGCGCGCTGAAGATCTCGCCGACCTCAACTGGGAACTCAAGGACATCGAGGAGCGCGCGCATAGCTTTCTCGAAGCTCAAGGCGATGTGATCGTGCGGCGCGATGGCGAAGGCGTCATCACGTATGCCAACGACGCCTTCTGCAAGCTCGCCGGCCGCCGCCGCGACGCATTGCTCGGGACCGATTTCGCGCTGCCCGTGATCGAGCAGGGAGACAGCGCTCTGTCGCCCGACGGCACGCGCGGTCATGATCAGAAAATCGCCGCCACGGACGGCCCCCGTTGGATCGCTTGGCGTGAAGTGTCAGTGACGCTCAATGCGGAAGGCGGCAAGGAGGTCCAAGCCGTCGGCCGCGATGTCACCGACCGCACGCAAGCCGAACGCGCCTTGGGCGAGGCGCGCGACCAGGCGGAGACCGCGAACCGCGCCAAGTCGCGCTTCCTCGCCATGGTCTCTCACGAAATCCGCACGCCGCTCAACGGCATCCTCGGCATGACAGAGCTGTTGCTCGACACCGCGCTCACCCCCGAGCAAACCACCTATGCCAAGGCGGTAAAAACCTCCGGCGACACTTTGCTGTCGCTGATCGAGGAGATTTTGGATTTCTCCAAGATCGAGGCCGGCAGGCTTGACCTCGATGCGCGGCCTTTCCCGCTGGTGACGCTGATTGAGGAAGCCGTCGAGCTGCTCGCGCCGCGCGCCCAGGCCAAATCCCTGGAGATCGCCGCCTATGTGGACGAGCGCCTGCCCGAGAAGGTCGTGGGCGACGCCACGCGCTTGCGCCAGGTGCTGCTCAATCTCGCCGGCAATGCCATCAAGTTCACCGAACAAGGCGGCGTGGCCATCATCGCCGAGCCCGGCATCTGGCCCGATGAAGTGACGATCCGCGTGCGCGATACCGGCATCGGCATCGCGGCGGATGCGCAGGAGCGCATCTTCCTCGAATTCGAGCAGGGCGACGGCGGACCAGCCCGCAAATTCGGCGGCACCGGCCTCGGCCTCGCCATCTCCCAGCGCATCATCGAGCGCATGGGCGGCCGGATCACGGTCGAGAGCGCGCCCGGCAGCGGGTCGGCCTTTTCCTTCACTATCCCGCTGGCGCAGGCCGACGAAAGCGGCGGCGCTTTCGCGGCTCCCAATCTGACCGGGCGCGCGGTCATGATCGTGGCCCCGGGCGCCATCGAAGCCTCGCTGGTGGCGCGGCGTCTCGGCGGCTGGGGCGCCAAGACCTGTATCGTGCCCGACGGGAAAATTGCGGCGGCCGTGCTGCCCGAGCGCGAATGGGATGCGCTGCTGATCGATCACGCGCTGGGCGCCGCCGCGATCGAAGCCGTGCTCGCAGCCGCCCGGCACGAGGTCGAACAGCGCATCGTCCTCATCGCACCAAACGCGCGCCATGAGCTGCCCGCGCTCAAGCAGGCGGGCGTTACCGGCTATCTGGTGAAGCCGGTGCGCGCGGCATCGCTGGCGGCGCGGCTCGCCACAGGCATCGGCGCGGCGGACGCCAAGGCGGCCGAGATCGACGTCGAAGATGAAATGCCGTCTCCCGCGCGCGTGAGCGCCGCCGGCGGCCTGTCGATTCTCGTGGCCGAGGACAACGACATCAACGCGCTGCTTGCGCGCGTGCTGCTCACCAAGCTCGGCCACCGTCCGGTCATCGCCAGCACGGGCGCGGCGGCGGTGGAATCATGGCTCTCGGCGCGCACTGCCGGAGTTCCCTACGATCTGGTGTTGATGGACGTGCATATGCCCGATGTCGACGGTCTCGAAGCCGCGCGGCGCATTCGCGCGGCCGAGGCGGAGCGGGGCGGCACCCGCACCCGCATCGTTGCGCTCACCGCCAACGCCTCTGCCGAAGACCGTGATACCTGCCTCGCCGCCGGCATGGACAGCTTCCTGGTGAAACCGCTCGACCGCGAACGGCTGGCCGAGGCGCTGTCGGGCAAGGCGGCCGCGAAAGCCGCATAAAGACTTGAAATCAAGCCGTTTCTGCGCTGTCATAAATCAGTCGAGACCCCATGCTTTAGAGACGTTGGGAATCCTTCAGCGATTCTCCGCCCTTCGGCCGGCAGGCCGGCAGGCGCTTGCAGGGGAGATGCCATGCTGAGCCGCGATCACGCGATTCGCCCGCGCCGGTTAATGGATCGATTCCGGCCCATGATCGGGTCTGGCAATACACCCGGATTCCTGCCGGCGCTGCGCGCCTTCAGCGGATTTGTCGTCGGGGAACTGCGCGCGGAACGGGCGCGGCAGCTGCTCGGCCGCCTGGGCTTGCTGGAAGTAAGGCTGGCGCGTACGGCCGCCGAAGTGAGGCGCGCGCAGAAATTACGCTACCGGGTGTTCTACAAGGAAGGCGCCGCCATCGCGAACCCAGCGCAGATCATCGCCCGGCGCGACATCGATGCCTTCGATGGCTTCTGCGATCATCTTCTGGTCATCGACCAGACAATTGGCGCCGATATGGTGCCGCGCCCCGCGCCGGTCGTGGGCACCTATCGCCTGTTGCGGCAGGAAATGGCGGAGCGTCATGGCGGCTTCTATACCTCGGGCGAATTCGACATCGGCGGCCTGATCGCGCGTCACCCACATTTACGTTTCCTTGAACTCGGCCGCTCCTGCGTGCTGCCGCCCTACCGCAACAAGCGCACGATGGAACTGCTGTGGCAGGGCATCTGGGCCTATGTGCAGCAACACGGTCTCGACGTGATGATTGGCTGCGCTAGCCTCGACGGCACCGATCCGGACCGCCTGGTCTTGCCGCTGTCCTTTCTGCACCATTATGCCGCGGCGCCGGAAGCCTGGCGCGCACGCGCGCGGCCGGAGCGGCATGTGGAGATGAACCGGATGCCGAAGGATGCGATCGACCCGAAAGCCGCGCTGCGCGCGCTGCCTCCGCTGGTGAAAGGCTATCTGCGGCTCGGCGCCTATATCGGCGACGGCGCCGTGATCGACCATCAATTTGGCACCACCGACGTGTTGATCGTGCTGCCGGTTTCGGCGATCAAGGCGCGTTACATCGAGCATTTCGGCCCGGACTTCGACGCCCGCGCGGCGTAATGTCGCTTCACCCTGAGGAAGCGACGAAGTCGCCGTCTCGAAGGGCGAGGCGACATTACTTCATCCTTCGAGACGCCCGCGGAGCCTGTCATCGGGCCGGCCGAAGGCCGGACCCGTTGGTGGGCTCCTCAGGATGAGGTATTCTGGCTTATACCCCTCACAGCCTCCGCAGCGTCACTTCCTCAACCAGATGGCTTTCGCCTTTTCGCAGGATGAGGTCGGAGCGCTGGCGCGTCGGCAAGATATTGTCGTGCAGGTTGACCAGGTTGATGCGCGTCCAGATCGACGTGGCCACCTTCACGGCCTCCTCGTCCGAGAAATTTGCGTAACGGTGGAAATACGATTTCGGATCAGCGAAGGATGTGCTGCGCAAGGCCAGGAACCGATCGACGTACCAGGCGCGCAGCACCTCTTCGCTGGCATCAAGATAGACCGAAAAATCGAAGAAGTCGGAGACGAAGGGGATGGCCTTGCCATCCCGCGGCAGCCGGCCGGTTTGTAGCACGTTGAGCCCCTCGACGATGAGAATGTCGGGGCGGTCCACCTCGTGCCATTCGTTGGGGATCACGTCATAGATGAGATGCGAATAGATCGGCGCGCGCGCCGGGCGGCGGCCCGCCTTCACGTCGGTAAGAAAACGCAGCAGCGCCGGCAGGTCGTAGCTTTCCGGAAAGCCCTTCTTCTCCATCAATCCTTCGCGCTCAAGCACGGCATTGGGATAGAGAAATCCGTCGGTGGTCACGAGATCCACCTTGGGCGTATTGGGCCAGCGCGCAAGCAGCGCCTGCATCACGCGCGCGGTGGTCGATTTCCCCACGGCGACCGAGCCTGCGACGCCGATGATGTAGGGCATCTTGGCGTCCTCGGTGCCGAGGAAGGCCTGCTGGGAACGGAACAGCCACTGGGTCGCGGAGACATAAAGCGACAGCAGGCGTGACAGCGGCAGGTAGATTTCCTTCACCTCCGCCATGTCGAGACGGTCGTGCAGCGAGCGCAGACGCGCGACCTCGTGCGCCTTCAGCGTCATCGGCGTGTCTTGGCGCAGCGCCGCCCATTCCTTCCGCGTGAAGACGCGGTAGGGCGACAACTGGTCCTCGGTGCGCTGTTCCATCAAGCGGCCCAACTTATTCAATCGCGCTTACGCAAGGCTTTTTCTTCCAGCCCCGACATCCCCCTGCGTTCGGCCAGCGCCGCCTCGACCTCGGCCAGGCTGATGCCGCGCGCATGCAGCACGACCAGAAGATGGTAGAGCAGATCGCCGGTCTCCGCGATCATCCGCTCCCGGTCTTCCGTCGCCGCGGCTATCACGGTTTCGATAGCCTCCTCGCCCAACTTCTTGGCGCAGTGCTCAATCCCCTTGTCGAGCAGCTTGCGCGTATAGGAGGCCTCGGCCGGCGCCTGCGCGCGTTCCTGAATGCGTTTTTCCAGGTCGTGAAGGGTGAATTTGCTCATGCTGCGCTCATAGCATCTCCGGCGGACGGCTGGAACTATTCCAACGGTTATCTAAGGATCAAGCCGCATCGGCAATCCGGCCTTGGCCATATATTGCTTGGCATCGCGCACGGAATGCTCGCCGAAGTGGAAGATCGAGGCCGCCAGCACGGCGCTGGCATGGCCGTCGCGAATCCCCTCCACCAGGTGGCCGAGCGTCCCCACCCCGCCGGACGCAATCACCGGCACCCGCACCGCGTCGGCCACCGTGCGGGTGAGCGCGATGTCGAAGCCTTGGCGGGTGCCGTCGCGGTCCATGGAGGTGAGCAGAATTTCTCCGGCGCCGAGCGCCACCACCTCGCGCGCATAGTCTACCGCGTCGATGCCGGTTGCGTTGCGGCCGCCGTGGGTGAAAATCTCCCAGCGGCCGGGCTCGCCCGGCTTTGATACTTTCTTGGCGTCGATCGCCACCACAATGCATTGGTCGCCGAATTTTTCCGCCGCCTCGCGCACAAAGTCACGCCGGGTTACCGCGGCGGTGTTGATTGACACCTTGTCGGCGCCGGAGGACAACAGCGCGCGGATGTCGTTGATGCCGCGCACGCCGCCGCCGACGGTGAGCGGCATGAAGCAGGCCTCCGCCGTGCGCTGCACCACGTCGAGGATGATGCCGCGGTTCTCGTGGCTGGCGGTGATGTCAAGGAAGCACAGCTCGTCCGCGCCCGCCGCATCATAGGCGACGGCGGCCTCCACCGGATCGCCGGCGTCGCGCAGATTGACGAAGTTGACGCCCTTGACGACGCGGCCGTCCTTAACGTCGAGGCAGGGAATGACGCGGGCTTTGAACATAGCTCAAGCCTCCCCGCGCGACGCACGGATCAGTTTCAGTGCTTCCGCCGCATCCAGCCGCCCATCATAGAGCGCGCGGCCGGCGATGGCGCCAGCAAGTTTCCTGGTACGCGGCTGCAACAGGGCCTTCACGTCATCGAGCGAGGCCAGGCCGCCCGAGGCGATGACGGGAATCGAAACCGCATCGGCCAAGGTGATTGTCGCATCGAGATTGAGCCCCTTGAGCATCCCATCACGCGAAATATCCGTGTAGATGATGGCGGCGACGCCCGCGTCCTCGAAGCGCCGCGCGATCTCGAGCGCGGAGAGTTCCGAGGTCGCCGCCCAGCCTTCCACCGCGACCTTGCCGTCGCGCGCGTCGAGTCCCACGGCGATACGGCCGGGAAATTTCTTCGCCGCCTCTTTCACCAGCGCCGGATCGCGCACTGCGGCGGTGCCAATAATCACGCGGCTGATGCCCTTGCCGAGCCAGCCTTCCACCGTGTTCATGTCGCGCACGCCGCCGCCGAGCTGCACGGGAATCTTGATCGCCCGCAGAATTTTCTCCACCGCGCCGGCATTCACCGGCTTGCCGGCAAAGGCGCCGTCGAGATCGACGACGTGTAGATATTCAAAACCCTGTGCCTCGAAGGCGCGCGCCTGCTCTCCCGGCTCGCGGTTGAACACGGTCGCGCGCGCCATATCGCCCTGCTGCAAGCGCACGCAGGCGCCGTCCTTCAGATCAATAGCGGGAAAGAGGATCACGGGCGCGACCTCTTGCCGTCATCCTGAGGTGGCCGAGCGAAGCGAGGCCCTCGAAGGATGCCGGCCCGGGCCGTCGCCCTTCGAGGCTCGGCGGCTTCGCCGCCTCGCACCTCAGGGTGACGGGAAAATACGTTGGGGGCTATCCAAACCATCACGGCTTCCACTTCAGAAAATTGCCGATCAGCGCCAGCCCGAGGCGCTGGCTCTTCTCGGGATGGAATTGCGTGCCGACCATATTCTCGCGCCCGACCACTGCGGTGATCGGCCCGCCGTAGTCGGTTTGCGCGAGAAGGTCAGCGCGGTTCGTTGGCTTCAGCTCATAGGAATGCACGAAATAGCCATGCAGCCCTTGCGGCCCAAGCAAAATCCCCTCAAACAGCGGATGCGGCTTGAGCGCATTGAGGGTATTCCAGCCCATGTGCGGGATTTTCAGGTTCGGGTCGGCCGGCGCGATCTTGTCCACTTCGCCTGCGATCCAGCCGAATCCTGGCGTGACTTCATATTCGCGCCCGCGCTCGGCCATGAGCTGCATGCCGACGCAGATGCCGAAAAACGGCCGGCCCTTGCGCCGCACGCTTTCCTCCAGCGCTTCGACCATGCCGGAAATGGCGTCGAGCCCGCGCCGGCAATCGGCGAAAGCGCCGACGCCGGGCAGCACCACGCGGTCGGCGCGGCGCACCGCGTCCGGATCGCGCGTGACCACGACGGATTGATCCAGCGCGGCCTCGCGCGCCGCGCGCTCAAAGGCCTTCGCCGCCGAATGCAGATTGCCTGACCCGTAGTCGACGATGACAACGCTCACTGCGGCGCTCCGGGTTGCGGGAATAGGCCGACGATGTCGCGGTCTTCTCCGGACTTCCACACTTTCGGCAGCGGCGGCGGCATCGAAGCGGTCGCTGGCGGCGCGGAAGCCGGCGTCCAGGCGGCGAAGAAGCGGCGCTCCGCGGTTTCCAGATCGTCGCCGACCACGACGCCGGGATTCTTCCAGCCGCGCCGCGTCAAGGTCCAGCGGCGCAGCGTTCCGGCCTCGAAGCCGATGAGCAGCGCCAGCAGGAAGCCCACGGCAACGCGCGCCGCCCCGGGCGCCTTCACCGCCCACAAGCCCGCCTCCAGCACACCGATGACGACAAGATATAGCACCGTCACCAGCCACAGCCGGCGCCAGAGCAGCCATAGCGGGCCCAACAGGAAGGCCCAGAAATAAAATCCATCGCGCACGAAGACGAAGCGGTCTGGATTGGCCGACGTTTCGCCCTTCCGCGGCGGCGGCTCGTGCACGGTGTAAGTGGACATTCGTATTCCTCAAACTCTAACCTGTCATGGCCGGGCTTGACCCGGCCATCTCGCTTAGAGACGCAGTGCCTTCCTAAGCGGGATCACCGGGACTCGGCGCTTCGCGCCGGCCCGGTGATGACAATTACAAAGGCCTCGCTTCACCCGCCGAGCGAGCCCTTGGTGGAGGGCACTTCGTTCTTGGCGCGCGGATCGATCGCCACCGCCGCGCGCAGCGCCCGCGCCAGGCCCTTGAAGCAGGACTCGGCGATATGATGATCGTTGGTCCCGTACAGCGTCTGCGCATGCAGCGTGATCCCGGCATTCGTGGCGAACGCCTGAAACCATTCCTGCACCAGCTCGGTATCGAAGCTGCCCACCTTGTCGCGCACGAACTCGGCCTTGAACACCAGGAAAGGCCGTCCGGAAATATCGATCGCCACCCGGGTCAGCGCCTCGTCCATCGGCACATGCACGTCGGCATAGCGGGTAATGCCCTTCATGTCGCCGAGCGCCTGCTTCACCGCTTGGCCGAGCGCGATGCCGACGTCCTCGGTGGTGTGGTGGTGGTCGATGTGCAGGTCGCCCTTGGCCTTCACCGCGATGTCGATGCGGGAATGCCGCGCCAGCAGATCCAGCATGTGGTCGAGGAAGCCGATGCCGGTCGAAACCGACGCGGCTCCGCTGCCGTCGAGGTCGACTGCGACCTCCACGTCGGTCTCCTTGGTCTTCCGCTTCACGGATGCCTTGCGCATGGCGCGCCTTGTATCAGGCGTCGCGCGCCTTCGCTACTGCATCGCGAAAGGCGGCATATTGCTGGGATCAGTGTTAACCGTTGGGCCTCATCTGCTAGGCCTGGGGCGGCTTCGCGCTGGCCTTAGCCTGGACCCAGGCGCCGAGGAGGTCAAAGGCGATCCCCAGCGCGGCTCCATAGACCAGATGCAGGAGCAGCATCCCCACTGGCTCGATTATTCCAAGCCCGGTCCCGAACAGACCCGCACCCACCGCCGGCATGAAGATTAGCATCATCAGCAGCCACGCTCCGACGCCGAAAATAATGCCCTTCAGCCAGAGCGGCGCCCTGGGCGTGACGGCGTCAAAGCCGGCGAACAAAGCCCCCCATAGCATCGTCCCCACGATGAAATGGTCGACCCAGGCGCCGCCTCGCCCAATCGACCCCAGCCGATCAATCAGAGTTACGATGTCGAATTGCGTCAGCCCCATCGCGCTTAGCATCAGCATGGCCGCGGACATGACGACCGTCGCGATGAACCCAGCAATCACCCCTTTGGTGCTGTGCGGCATGACGACCTCCCCCTGCCGTTGCCTCCGGAAAGAGCCCCGTTGCCACCAAACAACGGTGGTTGGAATTGCGTCCCGTTGTCCCAGAGCATACATGAAACACCAAACGAGGTCCATTATGCAGCCCGAGCAAGCCGCGCCATGGCACGGCACCACCATTCTGACCGTCCGCAAGGGCGGCATCGTCGCCATCGGCGGCGACGGCCAGGTTTCCATCGGCCAGACCATCGTCAAGGCGAATGCCAAGAAAGTACGCCGCCTCGGCAAGGGCGACGTGATTGGCGGCTTTGCTGGGGCGACGGCGGACGCCTTCACCTTGTTCGAGCGGCTGGAGAGCAAGCTTGAGCAATATCCCGGCCAGCTCCTGCGCGCGTCGGTGGAGCTTGCCAAGGATTGGCGCATGGACCGCTACTTGCGCCGGCTGGAGGCCATGATGATCGTCGCCGACGAAAAAGTATCGCTGGTGCTCACTGGAACCGGCGATGTGCTCGACCCGGAGGCTGGCGTGATGGGCATCGGCTCCGGCGGCAATTACGCACTGGCCGCGGCGCGCGCGCTGATGGACGGCCCGCTCGACGCCGAAGCGATCGTGCGCCGTTCACTCGACATCGCCGCCGACATCTGCGTCTACACCAACCGCAACGTCACCGTGGAGACGCTGAAGGCATGAACAACGGAATGTACGCCCCTCATGGCTCGAGACGCGTCGCATTGCAGCCAAGTGTACGCAGGCTGCGCCTGCTATGGCGATGCTCCTCACCATGAGGGGCTTCTCTCTCGCCTCATCCTGAGGAGGCCGCGTAGCGGCCGTCTCGAAGAATGAAGCGAGCCACGGAAATTGAAATAAATGACCGACTTCTCCCCCCGCGAAATCGTTTCCGAACTTGACCGTTTCATCGTCGGCCAGACCGATGGCAAGCGCGCGGTCGCCATTGCGCTGCGCAACCGCTGGCGCCGCCTGAAGCTTGACGAGAAGCTGCGCGAGGAAGTACTGCCGAAAAATATTCTGATGATTGGCCCGACCGGGGTGGGCAAGACCGAAATCTCGCGCCGGCTGGCGAAGCTCGCGGGCGCGCCTTTCCTCAAGGTCGAGGCGACCAAGTTCACCGAGGTCGGCTATGTCGGCCGCGACGTGGAACAGATCGTGCGCGACCTCGTGGAAATCTCCATCGGGCTCACGCGCGAGCGCAAGCGCAAGGATGTGCAGGCCCGCGCCGAGCTTGCCGCCGAGGAGCGCGTGGTTGATGCACTGGTCGGCGCCAATGCCAGCCCGGCGACCAAGGAATCCTTCCGCAAGCGGCTGCGCGCGGGAGAGCTCGACGATAAGGAAATCGAGATCGAGGTGCAGTCCTCCTCCTCCGGCCTGCCAATGTTCGAAATTCCGGGGATGCCGGGGGCGCAGATGGGCGCCATCTCCATCGGCGACATCTTGGGCAAGATGGGCGGGCGCACCAAGACCCGCCGCGTCATGGTGCGCGAATCTCACGACATCCTGGTGAACGAGGAATCCGACAAGCTGCTGGACAACGAGCAACTGGTGCAGGAATCGATCAAAGCGGTGGAGCAGAACGGTATCGTCTTCCTCGATGAGATCGACAAGATCGCGGGCCGCGAGGGCCGCGGCGGCGCTGACGTGTCGCGCGAGGGCGTGCAGCGCGACCTGTTGCCGCTGATCGAGGGCACAACCGTCTCGACCAAGCATGGATCGGTGAAAACCGACCACATTCTGTTCATCGCCTCCGGCGCATTCCATTTGTCCAAGCCCTCGGACCTCTTGCCTGAGCTGCAAGGCCGGCTGCCGATCCGCGTGGAGCTGAAGCCGCTCACGCGCGACGACCTCCGGCGCATCCTCACCGAACCAGAAGCTTCGCTGATCAAGCAATATGTGGCGCTGATGGCCACCGAGGGCGTGACTTTGCAATTCACGCCCGACGCCATCGACGCCATTGCCGACGTCGCCGTGGCGGTTAATTCCAGCGTGGAGAATATCGGCGCGCGGCGCTTGCAGACGGTGATGGAGCGCGTACTCGATGAAATCTCTTTCGCTGCGCCGGACCGCGCCGGCGAAACGGTGAACATCGACGCCGCCTATGTGCACAAGCACATCGGCGATCTCGCCAAGAACGCCGACCTGAGCCGGTTTATTTTATAAGCCGGTTGGGCAAGCAGCACTTGTCCGCTCCCTATTTCATTCTGCCCAACCATCTGCTCTATTGGCCCCGGCCGCCGGCCGTAGCTTGATGACTCATCCATGGGTACGATAGTGCAATTGCTGCGGGATCCATGGCGCCGCATGATCGCTGTCGATATCGCGATCATGATTGGTTTCTTCGTCTACAAGACCTTGTATTATGTTCCGACTGTCCCATATCTTCACCTCATCATCGATTATCATTTCGGCTTTGCCAAACGCGCGCTCGTCGGCACGCTCTTGTCATTTGTTCTGCCTGTCGTGCCAGTCTGGTTCGTGTTCGTGCTGGGTGGCGCTATTTGGTTGCTCGCGGTGGCTCTTTTCCTGAAGCTGTTCAAGAAAGCCTTCGGCTTCGACGCGACTACTGCTCCGTTGTTTGCCTTCGTCTTCGGATCGCCGTTCTTCTTCAAGAATTTCATCCAGACCGTCGGCTATTTCGACATTTATGGCTGCGTATTCGCGCTCATCATGTTGCTCATTCCGGCGCGGTCTTTTGCCTATGTCGCGATCGGCGGGTTGGGCTGTGTGTTCCTCGTGCTCATTCATCACTTGCACATGTTGCTCTACGTTCCGGTGATCGGCGTGATCGTCACGATGCGATATTATTTCGTGCGCGAGCTGACGGCTTTTAGCGTCAGTGCCGGTATCTTCCTCGCCTTAGCGATTGCAGGCACATTTATTATGGTCGTGCTTTATGGCGCGATGCCTGCGTCCATGGCGCAATTGATCCCGTACCTGCGGGAGCGCGCTGCTGATCTTGATGCGCTCGCGCCATTGGAGCAGGCGTTGGACATCTGGTATCGGCCGATCGAGAACGACATTCAGCGAACCTGGAACGTGCTGCCCAACAATTTACCGCGCTTTCCGATCTATGCCGCGCTCATCGCGTTGCACTGGCCGGTGATCCGGTTTTTCAAGCAACTGATTCTTGCCCTCGCCAGCCCGTGGCATCGGCGGTTGACCGTTGTCGGAATCGTGGCTGTCAGCCTCGGCTACGTCGTCATCGGCGCTGTTGTGTTCGACTACGCGCGCTGGGTCTCGGACTGGGGAGTTTGCATGATTCTTATGATGCACGCGGTGAAGATGCTGCCCGCGCGCGAGATGGCGCCGCCCATCGTGGACGATAAACGAAACCGGACGCTGGGCTGGATCGTGACCGCGATCCCGCGCGTGGGCATCACCAAGCCGTTTTGAGCGGCGCGAAATCGCGTGGCCGCTTACGCCATGCCGCGATTGCGCCGCACCCGCACATAGAGCGCGCCCTCGCCGCCATGCGCGCGGTGCGCGTCGTCGAAGCCCACGACCAAGGCGCGGAACTCCGGTAGCTTCAGCCACAGCGGCACCTGCCGCTTCAGCACGCCGCTCTCCGCGCCGCCGCGCGAACCTTTGCCGGTAATCACCATGACGAGCCTGGCCCCGCGTCCCTGCGCGGTCTGCAGAAAACGCAGCAAGGCGCCGTGCGCCTGTGCTTGCGTGAGGCCGTGCAGATCGAGACGGCCGTCGATGGCGTCCCTTCCGCGCGCGAGGCGCTGCTTCGCCCGGCGGCCCAACGGAGCCAGCGCCGGGGGCGAATCGGCCTTCGGCCGCCGCGGCGGCGCAGGACCTGCCGCCGTTGCGGATTTGGCGGACGACGGCGGCGTGCGCGTTTCGGGCGGCATGTCGGCGTGCTCCGCGGGCGCCGCCCGCAGGGGCGCGATGCTGCGCGTCACGTCGCTCCAGAGCGTGCGCTCCTCCTCGCTCAAGGAGCGGGATTTGCCGCGCCGCCCGCTCATCGTTGCGGCCCGATCTTCGGGCGCGGTCTGGGCAGCGGAACGGGCGTAGCTTTTTCCTGGGCCTTTTCTTTCTCCGCCAGCTTGGCCGGTTTCGGCGGCGGCAAGGGCACATGCTGCCGGCCGGGCTCGAAAGGATCGAGCTCGCGCGGTACCAGCATGGCGAACCGGCCCGGCTGGCGTATGCGCCCGGCAATCTTGCCGGCCTCATCCCCGGCGCCGAAATAGAGATCGGCCCGCGCCGGTCCGACGATCGCGGAGCCGGTGTCCTGGCCCACCATGAGGCGGCGGAATTTCGTGTTCGGCTCCGCGCTGTCGATGGGCAATTCCGCTTCGATGAAGAACGGCGTGCCGTAGACATGCAGCGCGCTGTCGACGGCGATCGACCGTCCGGGCGTGAGCGACACCCCTTGCGCGCCTTTCGGCTCCGCGTTAGCAGGCAGATCGACTTCGCGGAAGAACACGAAGGAGCGGTTCTTGCCCCGTATCTCCCTGCCTCCTTCGGGATTGGCCTGCATCCATTGGCGGATGCGGTCCATCGACATTTCTCCGCGCGGAATGGCGCCGTTTTCGATGAGGAATTTGCCGATGGCGGTATAGGGATAGCCGTTATGCGCGTCATAGTTCACGCGCAGCATCGAGCCGTCGGCCAGCCGCACCCGCGCCGAGCCCTGGATCTGAATGAACATGGCTTCGACAGGATCCTTCAGCCAGCAGATTTCAAGCTGCCGCCCGGTGAGAATGCCGTTTTCGATCTCCTCGCGGTCGTAATAGGGCAGGATCTTGCGCCGGCCGAACCGGCGTCCGACCTCGCCCTTGTTGGGAAAGCTTTCCATGCGGCGGCGTCCGCTGGCGACCAGGTTGGAGGGCCGGCGATAGAGCGGGACCTGATAGTCCACGCTCCAGGTGCGCGAACCGTCCACGATGGGTTCGTAATAGCCGGTGAGAAAGCCGGCGTTCTCGCCGAGCGTCGCGATCCGCAGCGGACGGAAATTTTTCTCGAAGAAATTGCGCGCCTGCTCGTTGCCGGCCGGCGGCGCTGCTGTGGCACGGCGGCAGACCTGGGTCAGTGCGTCGGACATCGGTGGGATTTCGCGCGCCAGCGCGGCGCGTTGCAGGATCGCCGTGCAGCTACCTATGAACGTCTTGAAGGCAGCCGCGTGATCGTCCTTGGCCCAGCCGTCGAGATCGGCCCAGGTCAGCGGCTCAAGCTGGCTGTTGGAGATTTTCAGTGTCGGCGGCCGCGGCGGCGCCGGCGCCGGCGCCGGCGCCGCTTCGGTGATTCCGCAACCAAGCAGGAAAAAAAGGGCACCGCCGAGGAAACGCAAGACATGAAGCGGCGCCGGCATTCCCGCCTGCATTCACTGCCCCGCTTCGGTCGCGATCAGCTTCCAATTGGGATCGCGCGACGTCACATCACGCGCGAAGGTCCATACGTCGGTGACTTCCGTGACCTTTTCCGGATTTCCATCGATGACGGCGCCGGAGGCGTCGCGCGTCACCGAGATGAGCTTGGAGACGAAACGCACCGTGATCTGTGTGGACCGGCCGCGCAATTCGGCGCCGACGATCTCCGCGGTGTCGATCGACACGAAGCGTGTCTCGGCCTTTTCCCCGCGTCTTTCGCGTTCGGTGATGGCGGCCTCGAAGCCTTCCAGGACATCACGCGACAGAAGATTTTTCAGCGGGCGGCGGTCGCCTTCGGCAAAGGCGGTCACGACCATCTCATAGGCGGCGCGCGCGCCGGCTAGGAAATGCATGGCGTCAAAGCCGTGGTCTGCCGCGGCAATGGCGTCGAGTCCGGCGGCGAGGGCCGAGCCGGGTTCCGCCACTCCCTTCCAGCGATCCGCGGCCGCGACCGGTTGTGTCACATGCGGCGCGGGTTCCGCGGGGCGGCCCGGCAGAGCCACCACATTCTCCTTGCCGGCCTCCTTGGCCGCGCCCCGCACCGGATCGCGGGCGGAAAATGGATCATAGGGCGGGCGCTCCCGGCCCGTGCGCTGGCCGAGCACGCTCCGCAGTCGCAGAAAAATGAACACTGCGACGGCGAGAAAGACGATGGTGTAAATGTCGAACACGTCTCGCAAAACTCTCAGCAGCCGTGGCGACGGGAACGCTAATCAGCCGGCAGCGTAGCTACAACCGGCACATGCCCGGTTGCCCGCTCATGTAGGCAGCGCGGCCCGGTTGACCCAGGTGGCCACACCATTTTGCCGGTACGCCGGTACAAAGTGGCGCCGCAACGACATTAGACAATCCCCACGGTCGCGCAACCTAACCTTATCGTATATAGGGAACAGGCGTTAATGATTAAATGGCTTCCCATTGGTCTTCTCGCGCTGGCGGCGGCGGAAATCACGGCGCTTGTCCTGGCTGCGGCCGCCATTGGTCTCCCTCAGGCTCTGGGCCTGTTGTTTGTCGCCTCGCTCGCGGGTCTGATCGTGCTGCTACGCCCCGGCCGCGTCCGGATCGAGCGCCTGCGCGTCGCTGTGACGCAATCGGGCATTGTCGGGCTGGAGGCCGGCGGCGACGCCTTTCTGACTGTCTCTGCCGGGATTTTGCTTCTGCTGCCGGGCTTTATCACCGATATCCTGGGGATTTTCCTGCTGCTGCCTCCAGTGCGGCGCTGGATCAGCGGACGGTTTGAGCGCTTCGCCCGGGCAAGCCATGGCCATTCTGCCGCGGTCGTCGACCTCGACCGGTCGGACTGGAGTCAAGTTCCCGAGCAGGCGCTTGACGGCCCCCGGCAAAGAAACGGGCCGCCGTGACCTTTCTTGTCCCGCTGCATACCCTGTGTTAGCCACACCCCGCCCGGCAAGGGGGCTGGCGCTGCGAGTTGGAGGAAAGCGATGGCGAATGGAAACAACGGCGGCCAGGCCCAGGATAATCCGCCGCAGCTCAATGTGCTGACCCAGTACATCAAAGACTTTTCCTTCGAGAATCCGAATGCGCCGGGCTCGCTGATTTCGGTCCAGCAGGTGCAGCCCGCCATCAACATCCAGATTAATGTCCAAGCCACGCCGCTCAACGATACGGATTTCGAGGTCGTGCTTCGCACCGAAGGCAAGGCTGAACGCGACGGTAGTGTGCTATTCAGCTTCGACCTCTCCTTCGCCGGCGCGTTCCGCATCCAAAACGTGCCGCAGGAGAACTTGCACCCGCTTGTCATGATCGAATGTCCGCGGCTGTTGTTCCCCTTCGCGCGCGAGATTATCGCCGGAGCCGTGCGCAATGGCGGCTTCCCTCCATTGCTCCTCGATCCGGTGGATTTCGTCGGTCTCTATCGCCAGAACATGGCGCAGGCGCAGGCTCCTCAGCCGCCGTCAACCCCGAGCTAAGCCCGGGCGGAGTCCTCTTTGGAAGAATCTTCGGCCGCCCGGCCGGAGATGCCGTCCTGCGCAGCCGCGGCCGGCGGGTAATTGTTCCATATCGCACCGGACCCCAGCGTGCCGACGAAGCTCCGGTGCGCCGCGCGCTCTTGCTCCGTGAGCCGCGGTGAAAGTGGAACGGGCCGCACGCGCAAGGCCGCCTTCTGCTCCGGAGTGCGGTCCAAGCTGTCGCCATTCTCCACCAGGATGAGCGTTGCCTGCCGCGCCCCAATCAACTCCACATAGACTTCCGCCAGCAGCTCGGCGTCCAGCAGCGCGCCATGCTTGGTGCGGCGCGAGCTGTCGATGCGGTAGCGCAGGCAAAGGTCATCGAGTCGATTCGGCCCGGCAGGATGCTTGCGCCGCGCCAGCAGCAGCGTATCGACCAGGCGGGCGCGGTCCATCAGCGGCCGCGCACAACGCTCCAGCTCGGCATTGATGAAGCCGAGATCAAACATGGCATTGTGGATCACCAGGGAAGCGTCGCCGAGGAATTCCAGCAACTCATCCGCTACTTCGTGGAACAGCGGCTTGTCCTTCAACATGTCGAAGGAGATGCCATGCACCCGGAACGCCTCCTCCGGAATGTCGCGCTCCGGATTGACGTAGCGGTGGAAGACCTGGCCTGTCGGGATTCGATTGAACAGCTCCACGCAGCCGATCTCGATCAGCCGGTGCCCCTGGTAGGGATCCAGCCCCGTCGTCTCGGTATCGAGCACGATCTCACGCATCGCGATCACCTTTCTTCCCCTCTTCCACAAGGGGAGATGGTCTGATTCGCCGCTTTGGCATCTTAGCAACCCGGCGAAGGATGTCCTTTACCTGCGCGCGCGCGGCATCGAAACTTTGCGATGTATCCACGATGAAATCGGCGCGCTGGCGCTTTTCCGCGTCGGGGAGCTGATTGGCGATCAATGCCTCGAGCTTTTCCTCCGTCAGGCCAGGCCGCATCAGCAAGCGCGCCCGCTGCGCCTCGGGCGGCGCCGTGACCGTCACCACCGCGTCTACCCGTTCCTCGCCGCCGGTCTCGAACAGGAGCGGAATGTCCAGCACTGCCACCGGTACGTCCTGCCGTTCGGCTTCGGCCAGAAAGCGCGCTTCCGCTTTGCGCACCAGCGGATGCACGATTGCCTCCAGCCGCTGCAGCGCCGCCTTGTCGCCGACCACGCGCTCCGCGAGCTTGCTGCGATCCACCTTGCCGTTGGCCGTAGTTCCGGGAAATGCCGCCTCGATCGCCGGCGCCGCTTCGCCCTCATAGAGCCGGTGCACCACCGCATCGGCATCGTGCACCGGCACGCCGGCTTCGGCGAAAAAGCCCGCCGTTGTGGTCTTTCCCATTCCAATGGAACCAGTCAGGCCGAGGATGAACATCATCGTCTCCCTCTCCCCGCACACGGGGAGAGGTGAATTTGCGATTGTTCCGGGCTACTCCGCAAGTAACCGTTCCCGCCGCAAAAATTCCAGCAGCGGCAGGAGCGGCAAGCCGAGGATGGTGAAATAGTCACCCTCGATGCGCTCGAATAATTGTATCCCCAGCCCTTCGAGCTGATAGCCGCCGACGCTGGCCGTCACCGTCTCCCCCGCGGCGTCGAGATATTCTTGCAGAAATTCATCGGAAAAGGCGCGCATAGTCAGCCGCGCCATGTCCGTATGTTCGAATACCACCCTGCCGTCGCGCGCGACCGCCAGGGCCGAATGCAGAGCATGCGGCTTGCCGCGCAAGGCGCGAAGTTGCGCCGCGGCAGCGGCTTGGTTGGCTGGCTTGGAGAAGCGCTGCGCGCCCAGCGCCAGCGTCTGATCGGCGCCAAGCACAAGCCGGCCCGGCAATTGCGCGGCCACCGCGCTCGCTTTGGCGCGCGCCAGCACGGCCGCCACCGCTGACGGCCCGGCCGCCGCCGCTTTCGTCTCGATCGCGCGCTCTTCGATTTCGGCAGGCCGTACTTCAATAGCAATGCCAGCGGCGGCGAGCAGTGCCCGGCGCACCGAGCTTTTCGACGCTAGAACTAACGGACCGGTGGCGAGCCAGAAGGGCATTTATGCCACCGGGTTGCGGCGGCGTTCGGTAAACAACCGCAGAACCGCCGCGGCTGTCTCTTCGATGGAGCGCCGCGTGACGTCAATCAGCGGCCAGTTGTGCTTGATGCAGAGCCGTTTCGAGAAGGCGACCTCCTCGGCCACGGCTTGGCGGTTGATATAAGAGCTGTCGTTGTCATGCGCCTTTAAGCCCAGCAGACGGTTCTGCCGGATCTGAATGATGCGCTCCGGACTCGCGTAAAGGCCGACCACAAGTGGTTGCGTGAGCGTTTCGAGCTGGATGGGATAGGGCACCCCCGGAACCAGCGGCACATTCCCGGTCTTGACCCCGCGGTTGGCCAGATAGATCGAGGTCGGCGTCTTTGACGTGCGGGACACGCCCACCAGCACGACATCTGCCTCGTCCAGGCCCTCAGGAAGCTGACCGTCATCATGCAACATGGTGTAATTGAGGGCGTCGATGCGCTTGAAATATTCGGCGTTAAGCGTGTGTTGTGCGCCGACCCGGTGGGTGGATTCGGAGCCGAGATAAGATTTGAAGAGCTGCAGCACCGGGCCGAGGATCGACATGCAGGGCAGGCTGAGCTCGCGGCATTTTTCTTCCAGCCGGCTGACGAGGTTGTCCTCCAGTAGGGTATAGAGCACGATGCCGGGCGATTCCTCGATTTCGGAAAGTACGCGATCGAGCTGCTTCTGCGAGCGCACGAGCGGATGGATATGTTCCACCGGGACGACCTTGGCATATTGCGCTGCCGCAGCTCGGGCCACGGTGAGCAGCGTCTCGCCGGTTGCATCTGAGATTAGGTGTAGATGGAAATAGCTGCCGGTTTTTTGAGACATGGAAAAGTGGCATGGAACCCTGTGGATGGATGGGGAGGAGGCCACGCCTTTTAGGTCAGCGCAAGCAAAAGACGGCTCACCATGCATTTATATCCACACGGGTGCCGAGTTTGGAAAATCCTGCGCAGCTTTTCTTGACAGTGGTGAAATGTGGAAAGTAGTACTGCTATTCTACGGTGTAGATAGGCTTGCTATCTGAAAAGACTGGTGAACTTGGATTATTTTATCGACGATGACAGGCTGGCGAACATCGAGGATAACTCTGGACGTTGCAAATTGAATTGTGACAGTAAGTTATGAGTCTAATCCACTGTCTAATAATCACTAACTAAAGATTCTAGAAGGTTATTGGGTAGAGTAGCTCGTGAGCAAAGTACCGGTGAAGAAAGCACTCCTTGAGGTTTTAGACGGTCATCGCCGCAGCGTTCCTCCCATCTGGATGATGCGCCAGGCAGGACGCTATCTACCGGAATACCGGGAGGTTCGTCAGCAGACGAACAGCTTTCTTGATTTATGTTTCAATCCAAAGCTTGCTGCAGAGGTAACATTGCAGCCAGTGCGCCGGTTTCAATTTGATGCCGCAATTTTATTTTCTGATATCCTGGTGATACCGCATGCACTTGGCCAAAGTGTGCGCTTTGAGGTCGGGGAAGGTCCACGCCTTGAGCCACTGCAAAATACCGGTGGTTTGGCTGCGCTGTGTCCGGAGGTGGATCAGAATATCCTCGCGCCGATCTATCAGACAATCAATCTCGTAAAGATGGCACTTCCGCCGGATACGGCGCTGCTCGGTTTCTGTGGAGCTCCCTGGACTGTAGCAACCTATATGATTGCTGGCCGGGGTACGCCCGATCAAGCACCGGCACGGATTTTCGCTTATCGACAGCCGGAAGTCTTCGCTGAGCTGATCGGCATTCTCGTCCGCGCGTCAGCTTCCTACCTCGTACGGCAATTCAAGGCCGGCGTGGATCTGGTGCAGATTTTCGATACCTGGGCAGGCGTGCTGCCGCCGGAAGAATTTTCGCGTTGGTGCATCGAGCCGGTGCAGCGCATGATCGCACTGGTGCGGCGGGAAGTGCCCGGTGCGAAAATCATTGGTTTTCCCCGCGGTGCTGGCACTGGCTTGCTTCGCTATGTGGACGAAGTTCCGGTCAATGCCGTCAGCCTGGATTGGACTGTTGACCGGGTTTTTGCTCGCGAGCAGATTCAGCGCCGCCTGCCGGTGCAGGGCAATCTCGATCCCTTGGCGCTGCTCGCCGGCGGTGACGCGCTTGATCGCGCGGTGGACGCAACCCTTGCGGCCTTCGTGGATGGACCCTTCATTTTCAATCTCGGCCATGGCATTCTGCCGGAAACCCCGATCGCGCATGTGGAGCAGATGGTGAGACGGGTGCGGGGGAAATGATGCGTCATCTGTGTAGCTCATGGTTCGAGACGCGCCGCTTCGCGGCGCTCCTCACCATGAGGTCGACTGGAGCCCTCATCCTGAGGAGGCCGCGCCGCGGCCGTCTCGAAGGATAGGCAAAAGGATGACAGCGCTCATGGATCTCTGGCTAAAAGCTTTCCACATCATCACGATGGTCGCCTGGATGGCCGGGATGCTCTATCTGCCGCGGCTCTTCGTCTATCACTGCGAGGCGGAGCCGGGCTCGAAGCTGTCGGAAACCTTCAAGGTGATGGAGCGCCGCCTGCTGCGGTTCATCATCAACCCGGCCATGATCGCGACCTGGGTGCTCGGCCTATGGCTGGCCTGGGAGGGCGGCTGGTTCCGCTCCGGCTGGTTCCACGCCAAGCTCACGTTTGTGCTCGCGCTGTCTGCTGTGCACGGGTTTTTTGCTCGTTGGGTTAAGGACTTCGCCGCCGACCAGAACCGGCACTCGCAAAAATTCTATCGAATTGCCAATGAGATACCCACCGTTCTGATGATCTTCATTGTGATCCTGACAGTGGTTAAGCCGATTCTGATCGCGCCGGGCAATTAAGCCTGTCACGCGAACTCCTCTTGCGTGAATGCTGGTCCTTCCTTATGTTCCGTCAATCCCTCCGAACGTAGGCGGATGCACAGGGTTCCGGTACGGCGTATTTGGCCGGTCGGTGCATCGGGTCCGGGGTGCGATCCAGCCCCCCTCCCCCCAGACCTGCGATTCTTTCCCCGACGAGCGACGAAAATCTCACTCACCGCCGCCGGTTTTCTCCACAGGACCTGCCCCGCATGCGGGAAATGAAACTCCAAGACCTCAAGACCAAATCTCCCCCCGAACTTCTGGCCTTCGCCGAAGAGCACCAGGTCGAGAACGCCAGCACCCTGCGCAAGCAGGAACTGATGTTCGCGATCCTCAAGCAGATGGCGGCGCAGGAGGTCGATATCATCGGCGAAGGCGTCGTTGAAGTGCTGCCGGACGGTTTTGGCTTCCTGCGCTCGCCGGAAGCGAACTATCTGCCCGGCCCCGACGACATCTATGTCTCGCCCTCGCAGATCCGCCGCTTCGGCCTGCGCACCGGCGACACCATCGACGGCCATATCCGCTCGCCCAAGGAAGGCGAGCGCTACTTCGCCCTGCTCAAGGTCAACACCATCAATTTCGAGGATCCGGAGAAGGCGCGGCACAAGATTAACTTCGACAACCTCACCCCGCTCTATCCCGACGAGCGGCTGAAGATGGAGATCGACGATCCCACGCGGAAAGATTTGTCGGCCCGCGTCATCGATATCGTCGCGCCCATCGGCAAGGGCCAGCGCGCGCTGATCGTCTCCCCTCCCCGCACCGGCAAGACGGTGCTGCTGCAGAACATCGCGCATTCGATCTCCGCCAATCATCCGGAATGCTTCCTCATCGTGCTCTTGATCGACGAGCGGCCGGAGGAAGTCACCGACATGCAGCGTTCGGTGAAGGGCGAGGTGGTGTCTTCGACCTTCGATGAGCCGGCCTCGCGCCACGTCGCCGTCGCCGAAATGGTGATCGAGAAGGCCAAGCGCCTGGTTGAGCACGGCCGCGACGTGGTGATCCTGCTGGATTCCATCACGCGGCTTGGCCGCGCCTACAACACGGTGGTGCCATCCTCCGGCAAGGTGCTCACCGGCGGCGTCGACGCCAACGCTTTGCAGCGGCCCAAGCGATTCTTCGGCGCCGCGCGCAACATCGAGGAAGGCGGCTCGCTCACCATCATCGCTACCGCACTGATCGACACCGGCAGCCGCATGGACGAAGTGATTTTCGAAGAGTTCAAAGGCACCGGCAACTCGGAGCTCATCCTTGACCGCAAGGTGGCCGACAAGCGCACCTTCCCGGCCATGGACATCACCCGCTCCGGCACCCGCAAGGAAGAGCTGCTCACCGATCCGCAGCAGCTCAAGAAGATGTACGTGCTGCGCCGCATCCTCAACCCGATGGGCACCATGGATGCCATCGACTTCCTGCTCGACAAGCTCCGCAATACGAAGACGAACAGCGAATTCTTTGAGTCGATGAATACGTGAGCGGCCCCGCCGTCGCATAGTTTTTTATCGTCATGGCCGGGCTTGTCCCGGCCATCTCGATTCTCGTGGCACGGCTTGTGCCCTTCTGACCGGGATCGCCGGGACAAGCCCGGCGATGACAAAGGTAGGCCTTACGCCCGCATCGCCTTGACCGTCTCGGCGATCTGATCCACCCGCGTTATCGGCAGCGAGCAGATCTCGCCGACACAAACGAAGGCGGCGGTCTCCGGCGCCGCCGCGAGCTTGGCCCGGACTGGATGTGACGCCGGCAGGGCGTTCGCTAATGGCGCGCGCACCACAATGCGGTCGATGAATGGAAGCTTCAGCGCCGCCGCGGCGAAACGTTTGACCTCGCGTCCGGTGACCACGATCTGCGCCGCCCGCAGCCGCAAATCCAGCGCATTGAGCAGCGCCACGTGGCCGAACAAATTATGCGCCGCTAAGGGAAGGAGCCCGTCGAACAGCCGGTCGGCCTTCTCGCGCCAGGCGTCGTCGCCGGTGAAGGCGGCGAGCCGCACAAGATTCTGCGCGGCAATCGCATTGGCATTCGGCGTGGCATCGTCGGTGATGGCGCTCGGCCGCACCACCAGCCCCTCGGCGTCGTCGGCGGTGAGGAAATAGCCGCCGTTCTCCGGGTTGGCGTAATGCCGGTCAAAGGCGGCCTGGCTCGCCGCTGCCCAGTCGAGGAAAGCGCGTTCACCTGTCGCCTCATGCAGCGCCAGCGCCGCGCGGATCATGGCGGCGAAATCCGGCGCCAGCCCCGGAAACAATAGCCGTCCCGCGCGCCAGGAATGGCCAAGCCGGCCGCCGCGGGTCATATGCTCGGCGATGAAACGGAATGCCCGCGCCGCCATCTCGATCCAGTGCGGCTCGTCGAACACGATGCCGGCATTCACCAGCGCTGCGATCATCAGCCCGTTCCAGTCGGCCAGCACCTTATCGTCGAGGCCGGGCCGCACGCGTGCATCGCGCACCGCCAGCAGAGAGGCGCGCAGCGAAGCCAGCCGTGTCTCGTCCGCCTCGCTGCGTTCCCGCCGCGCAAGATTGTTGAGGATATTGTGGCCCTCGAAATTCCCCTCTTCGGTGATGTCATAGTGCCGCGCGAAAAAATCCGCGTTGTCCTCCCCGAGCACGTCGGCGATTTCCTTCAGCGACCAGACGTAGAATTTTCCTTCTTCGCCTTCGGAATCCGCATCGAGCGAGGAGCAGAAAGCGCCCTCCCCCGTGGTCATCTCATGCGTAAGCCACGCCACGGTCTCGCGCGCGCGCTGGCGGTAAAGCGGCTTTCGTTCGCGCGGATAGGCCAGTGCCAGCAACTCCAAAAGCTGCGCATTGTCGTAGAGCATTTTTTCGAAATGCGGCACCAGCCATTTGTCGTCCACCGAGTAGCGCGCGAAGCCGCCGCCGAGATGATCGTAGATGCCGCCTTCGCAGATGCGCTCCAGCGTCACGTTGACGAGATCGAACAAGCGCTGGTCGCCGGTCCGTACGCCCGCGCGCCAGAGCATTTCGAAAATGGCCGCTTGCGGAAATTTTGGCGCGCCGCGCAGGCCGCCGTGCAACGGGTCGATCGCGCCGGCAAGCTGGCGCGCGGCGCTGTCCAGCTCGCGCGCGCCGAGCGTCACCTTCCCCGCCGGTTGCGCGCGTGCTGACAGCCGCGTCATCAGCGCCTTGCGATTATTGTCGATCGTATGCGGGTCT
>Ga0080064_1001805_pt1 | contig 40366 bp, 29 predicted proteins | sample Subgrocontami54m_FD_69260 | JGI IMG/M metagenome (GOLD analysis project Ga0080064, IMG submission 69260) | Subsurface groundwater microbial communities from S. Glens Falls, New York, USA - GMW46 contaminated, 5.4 m (SPADES assembly) (version 2) ...
CACGTCGTCCGGAATGGGAAGGTTGTTGTCCATGACAGAGGTTTTAGCGCCAGGCCCCAACCATGGACAGCTGTTCCGACGACATTATTTGAGAAAAATCGAATTCTTCACAGGCTCTGAGCGCTCATTTCTTGCTCTTCAGCAAACCCGCGCTCGAATCGAACACGCGCTTGCGGCGCTGCTGGGCTTGTGGCGCCGTCTCTTGCTGCTGCGCCTGCAAATCCGCCATATTCGCCTGGCAGAACGCACAGCCGATGGTGCGCAAATGGAATTCGATGTAATCCTGTTGCGCCGGTTCTAAGACGCCCAATAGATAGCTGCCGAGCTGTTCACGGTTGGGACAGCTGAGGCGCTGCCGCCGCCAAACGGCGCCGACCGAATGCTCGCCGCGATCGCGGTCCTGCAGCAAACCGCGCAGCTGGCGGCGCAGCGTTTCGTTCTGCCGCAGCGCCTGCTCGACCTGCGCGGTCTCGACGTCGCTCAGCGCGTCATCCAGATAAGCAGAGAGGGTCTCACGCGGAATCATCGTCCATCATCCCCGATCGCTTGCCGTTTCGCGCTCGCAGCGCACCCGCAAGCGATAGTCATTCTTGCAACTCCGGAAACACATCCGGCGACAACCCAGCGTCCCGAACGTGCTCGCTGACTTTCTTGACCGCGGCGAAGCGAATATTCGCCACCTGCTGCTCGCTGATGCGCAGGAATTTCGCCACGTCCTTGTTCGCCCAGCCTTTGACCAGCAACAACTCCAGAACCTTGATGCGTTCGAGGTCGCCTTGCGCGCGCCAGCCATCAAGTAGGTTGCCCAGGGCGCGGGCGACCGCATCGCTTTCCAGCGCCTGCCGCTCGTGGCTGCGGGCCACACTCGAGGCCGCCGGCTGATCGTCCAGCTTCAGATGCAAGAGATCATTCGGGCCGTCGGATGCTTGCTGGAGCGGGTGCCGGCCGTTGCGCCGCAGGTAATCCGTGATCTTGTGCGAGGCGATCGTGAACAGATACGTTTGCAGCTCCCGGCCATCGTCGTAGTTCGGCAAGCTCGTGAAGAAGCCGATGAAGCTTTCCTGGACGATGTCTTCGCAAGCCGCGAGGTCCTTGATGCGGCGATGGACAAACGCGAACAGCCGGCCTTCATACCGGGCGATAAGGTGCTCCCAGGCGCGGGCATCGCTCTGGCGGATTTGCTGCACGAGCAAGCGGTCGCTGTCGGTGGACATGCTCCTAGTGTAAATGAGGATGGCGCGGAACCCAAGTGGAAAAGGGGCCTTTTGCTTGGCGTTTGGCGCGAACTGGCAAAGGTCCATGAACTCGACCTTTGCCGGGGCGAGCAAAACCAGCAGTTCCAAGAATCAATGAGAATGTCAAGGTTTTTACCCCGAAGGGGTTGCATCTCAAAGCCCAGGGTCGCGCAGCGCACCCTGGGTAGGTCGGTACAGCGGATTGGAATACCCCGAAGGGGTTTCATCACCTGAAGAATACACGGTCGATGGAACCCCTTCGGGGTAGTTGGGCTCGCGGATTCTAACACCCAGGGTCGCGCAGCGCACCCTGGGTAGGTCGGTACAGCGGATTGGAATACCCCGAAGGGGTTTCATCACCTGAAGAATACACGGTCGATGGAACCCCTTCGGGGTAGTTGGGCTCGCGGATTCTAACACCCAGGGTGCGCTGCGCGACCCTGGGCTTTGAGATGCAACCCCTTTGGGGTAAATGCTCTGTTGTTCACCTTGCTTTCATGGAACAACTGTAAACGGCAAGCCACGCGCTTAGCGCATCCACCACCACCCGGCAGCCGCGGCGCCGATAACACCAGCGCCGGCCAGACGCAGCAAGTTGGTGTAGCGCGACCGGGTCCATTCATCCGCATGAATGCCGCCGACGGTCACCGCCAGCAACAACGCCAGCGCCGCGACGATCCGGATGGCCGTTCCCATGCGCACTTCCGCAACTTCGCGGCGCACAGCTTGCCGGTCCATGCTCTGCAGTGCATCGCTCGCTGGAATCTTCACCGTCAGCACCCAGGTCTTCGACAGCGACATCTGGTCGATGATCAAATCCGCATCAGCATGTCCAGTGCCATCGAGCAGATGGCGCTGGACGACGGCTTCCGTCGGCTGCCAATGATCGATTTGCTCCTGGCGCAGCTCCGCCTGAAGTTTGGCCACGGCTTCGCGCAGCGCATCTTTCTGGGCGGCTTCGACGGTGGCACCGTAACCCTTCACCTCGAGGCGGCGCGCGATCTGGGCCGGCGCGGGCTCGGCGCCCGCCTGGCTGGTCACGAACCAGACCAGCGCCAGGCTCCACCAGATTGCCATCGTCAACCGCATCATGCTGGACTCCACTCTATCTCACGCATATTTCAAGCGCAGCCGTTTGCCGCGCGGCGGCGCGGACTGTTTGCACGGGCTGGCTAGTTGCACGATCACGCTCGTCACCGCCATCGTGGCGAAACCGATCTGCCGTTCATGCGCGGTCGGCAACAGGAACAGCAGGATGTACGCCCAGAAACACGTTGCCAAGAGAGAGTGCATCGAAAAGCGCTGCTGGCGTTGTTCTTCGACATCCTTCCACCAGCGCACCACGAGAAACATGAGGCCGAAGTAGCTCAGCCAAGCCGCCAGCGTCGGCAGCGAGTGGTTTTCCGGATACAGCGCGTCGTAAAAGGGATCGCGCGCTTCGACGAGACTGGTCGATGCCGGCGCCAGGACCTCGGCGGCGTCGGACTGCCAGGGCAACGGATAACCGTCGATCCAAAGAGCAAACGCGCCGACCGCCAAGCCCAAGCTCATCAGAACGAGTCGGCGCTGCCAGGAGTCGTCCACGGTACGTTGCCACAGTTTCCCCGGAACGAGCAATATCCAGGAGCATGCCGTGGACAAAAAGAACGTGGGCGCCAGGGCGCGCCAATCGCCGCGTTGGAAGATCAGCGCCCAAGCCATGGATAGTAACAGCGCCAGCGCCAGCGCGATCAGCAACATGCCGCCGATGACGGCGACCAGCGAGCGCGGCGTGTGGACCTGCGTTTCGGCCAGGCCGGACGGCGTGGCGCCATTGCCCGTCGGCGCCGACATGCGGCCGACATTGTCCCAGCTAGGCATCGGCGCCGCGATCGGCTTGACGTCGTGCGGCCCGGCGACGGCGGCCACTTCCTTACCCAGCTCCGCCATGGTTGCCTGCCGTAGGACGGGGTTTTTGTGCAACGCCTTTTCGAGGATCGGCACGTACGCCGGCGGCACCGCGCTCAGGTCGGGCCGGGCCGTTAGGTGTTTCATCAGAATCTCGCCCGCCGATTCGCCGTCGAAGGGCACGCGGCCGGTGAGCATCTCGTAGAGCATGATGCCGGCCGCGTAGATGTCTACCTGACGATTGTAGTTGCCCGTCGAAATCTCCGGCGCCATATAGTGGACCGTGCCGATGTTCTGCGTTTGCTCCTGGTGTTGCGTGCCGGCGATGAATTTGCATAGCCCGTAATCGCCGACTTTGATCAAGCCGTTTTCGATGAAGATGTTCGCCGGCTTCAGATCGCGATGGACGATGCCGTTGTCGTGCAGGTGATGCACGGCACTGGTGAGCTGCCCAAACCACGGGCCGACAAGGTCGTGGGGCAAACCGCTGGGGAATCGTTGGAGGACGCCGTGGAGGGATTCGCCGTTGACGAATTCCATGATCAGCCAGTGGTCGCCCTGCGCGTCCTTTTTCAGGTCGTAAAGATGGACGAGGTGCGGGTGCTTCAAATTGAGGCACTGGTTGATGCCGCGCAGCTCGATGTCGAGGTTCTGGCGAATGCACTTGAGCGCCACTTCCTTGCCGCTGTCGCTGACGCCGAAGTACACCTCGCCGAACCCGCCGCAGCCGATGCCGCGCTTGACGGTGTAGCCGTCGAGCGGTTTCTGGCCGGAGGCGTAGAGGAATTTCATGTTCGTTCCCCCATCAATCTTTCGCCCCTCTCCCCAAAGCTGAGTAGACCGCACACTCCGTGTGCGGATGTCCGCACACGGAGTGTGCGGTCTACTTTGGAGACGGGGGTCGGACTATCCAATCTTCTCCAGCGTTAGCGACACCTCGGCCAGCTCCGCCGTTCTGCCCGTGTCCAGCGGCGCACGGCCGTGCAATCTCTTGCCTTCGATTTCAATGGCGCCGTCGTAGCGCAAGGCTAGCGCTTCGTGCTGGCGATACACGATGATCGGCTGGCATAGCCCCGGCACATTCACGTGGCCGCGCGTGCCGCCGCTCAGCACCAGCGTGTCGGCCATCAGCAGGGCGCTGGTGACCGGATAGGCCAAATGATGCCCGCTGACCACGTCCAGCCGAGCGGAGGCGCTCAGCGGCAGCGGCTGGACGAACAAAAGCTGACACGACGTTCCGAGCGTGATGCGGTCGCCGGAACGCAGCGACGCGCGTTCGGCTTCCCGGCCGTTGATGCTCGTCGGCCGAAACGCTTCGAGCGCGTAACCCTCGGCGTCGCGCTGCAGGGCCACGTGCAAGCGCGACACATCGGCGAGCAGCGGCACGTCCGGCGTTGGCCTGGCGCTGGCGTGGCCGATCGTCACGCGCGGCGTCAGGCACAGCAAGAACCCGCCCACGCCATCGATCCAGAGCAGATGGCGCGGCGGGTTCGCCGGCTTGTGGGAGGGCATCGTCATGCTGTTGGCCGAGGTCAACATGGGTCGATCATCTATTTTACCAGGTAAACCAGCCCGCAGCGCCAGCAAGGACGGCCCTTGCTGGCGCTGCGGGCTGGTACACTCACCGCGTGCCATTCTCCAGGTACTGCCGGATGGCCGCGGTATCCACGCCTTGCCGTTGCCGCGGACCGACCGGGATCACGTCGCTAGCGAAGGTCTGCGTCCGCAGCTCGATTTCGGTGCGCTGCACGGTGTGCCGCTGTTCGATGTCGCTCAGCGCCGCCTCGATCTGCGTCGCCCGGCTGTCGTCGATCTGCAATTTACTGCCGATGCGGGCAATTTGCAGCGTTTCCTCGTCCGCTTCGAGTTGTGCCAGCCGCAGCTCGAATTCCTTCTTCTTGGCGATCACTTTGCCGAGCTGCTCCTGGGCGGCTTGCAGCGAGGTTTCCTTCGCTTCGAGCAGCTTGCGCTGGCTCTGCAAGTTCTTCTCCATGCGCTGGTAACTTTCGAAATCGCGTTGCAGCTTGTGCCGCACGCGCTCGGCGCCGAATTCCGCGCCGTTGTAGAGGACGACGGTCGGGCTGCCCTCCAGGTCCTTGGCCATCGTCAAGAGCAGCGGCTTTTGCTCGTCGAGCGCGGCTTGGCCCTTGCCGATGTCCTTGTTGAGCAGGGCGACGGCGGCCTTGTACTCGGCGATTGGCCGGATCATGCCGCCGATGTCGTCGTCCAGTTGCGCCAGCTCGTGGCGCACGCGCTGAATCTCGAAGCGCGTCGGAATGTGGGCCTTCGTTTCGGTCTTGACTTGCGACCAGAGCGTGCCGGCGTAGCTGAGGAAGCTGGTCTTCTTCGCCAGAAATACGCCGAGCCCGACGATCAAGAGCGCGCAAAACACTTTTTTCATGATCGAACCCCTTTGTGCAAAACCGTGTGGAAATGACGAACGGCGACCTGAAGCCCGCCGGCGCTTGCCGCGGCGCTCAGGAACGTCTGCAGGATCATTCGTTGGATTGGGGGAAATATTGTGCGAATTTGACAATGCCGCAAGCGGCGGATTAGGCCGTCACCGCCTTGTTGACGGCGTACCAAAGCTCATTCATGCGGAACGGCTTGTGCAGCAGGTCGGCGGCGCCTTCCTGCAGCAGCGTCTGGGCGATGTCCATTTGCACCAGGCCGGTGCACAGCAAGATCGGCGTCTGCGGCGCCGTGGCACGAACAAGGCGGAAGTTCGCCGGACCGTCTTCCTTGGGGATCATCAGGTCGAGGATCACCAGGTCCGGCTGCAATCCTTCGCGCAGCAGCTCGACTCCCTGGGCCCCGGTCTGGGCGCACACCACCTGGTGCCCGGCAATCTCCAAGAAGCGGCGCACCACGTCGAGCACCGCCTCGGCATCGTCGATGACCAGGATCTTGCGGCGCTGCGTCGCTTCCGGCTCGAGGATGTGGACATCGATCGGCGTCACGCCGGTTTCGGCGGCTTCGGTCAAACGCGGCAAGTAGACGCTGACGCACGTCCCTTGGCCCATCGCGCTGCGCAACGTCAAATGCCCTTGATGGCCGTGCACGATCCCGAACGCCACCGGTAAACCCAGGCCGGTGCCTTGGCCGATCTCTTTGGTGGTGAAAAACGGATCGAGAGCTTGGGCGAGCACGTCGGCCGACATGCCGGCGCCGTGATCTTCGACATCGATGACGGCATAGTCGCCGGCCGGCACGTTTTGCGGAAACGCCGGCCGATCGCCCGGCTCATGCGCATGGCGCAGACGAAACTCCAGGGGTTGCGGCGCCCGAAAAGGGGACAGGACCTCTGAATTCGAAAGGTCCTGTCCCCTTTTCGGGCCCGGCAGCGGCATGGAATCGCGGGCATTCAGACTGAGATTGATCAGCACTTGCTGGAGCTGATTGGCGTCGGCCAGCGCCAGCATCGGCTCGGCGTCGGCGGTGATGTCGATCGATACATCGATGTTCAAGCTGTGCCGCACCAGTTCCGCCGTCGAGCGTAACAGCTTGGCCATGGACGTCGGCTGGCGCGTCAGCGATGGTTTGCGTGCGAAGGCCAGAAGCTGCCGCGTGAGGTTGGCGGCCCGTTCGGAAAGTTGCACGATCAACTCAAGGAACTGGTGCACCGATTCCTTGACGTTGGGTTCACGCAGCCCCAACGTGGCGTAACCCTGGATGCCGGCGAGCAGGTTGTTGAATTCGTGAGCGACGCCGCCCGCCAGCGTGCCGACGCTCTGCATCTTCTGCGCCTGGAAGAGCTGGCGCTCGATCTGCTTGCGCTCGGTCATGTCGCGATAGATGCCGACAAAATGCGTGAGCTGCCCCGCCGCGTCCATGAGCGGAGACACCGTCAGCGAGGTGTCCGTCAAGGAGCCGTCTTTGCGACGGTTCACCAGCTCGCCCTGCCAGCTCGACCGGCCCAGGATCGTCGTCCAGAAACCCTGAAAGAACTCCGTGGAGTGGACGCCGCTTTTGAAAAGGCGCGGCACCTGTCCGAGCATTTCCTGGCGGCCGTAGCCGAACATTTGTTCGAGGGCGGCGTTGACGTGCAGAATCACGCCTTGCAGGTCGGTGATCATGATGCCGTCGCGCGCCGATTCGAGCGCCTCGACGAGCAAGCGATTGGTCTGCTGCAGGCGATGGCGCGTCACCGATTCCTGGATCCGCTTGGGCATGTCCGTCAGGAATGTCAGGGCGCGGTCTTTGACGATGTAATCGAGGGCGCCGGCCTGCAGCACCTGCGTGGCGAGATGTTCGTCGCCGTAGGCGGTGACCATCAGCACCGGCGTGGTGATGCCCTCGCGGTTGAGCGTTTTCAAGAGATCGAGCCCGGCCATGTCGGGCAACTTCTGGTCGAGCAGCGCGAGATCAAATTGCGTGTGGCTGAGAACGATCAGGGCGTCGGCCGCCGTGCGACACAACGTGACCCGGTGGCCGGAGCGCTCCAGGCTCTTGCGCATCAGGAAGGCGAAATCGTCGTCATCTTCGACGACGAACAAATGCAATTGCTCAGCCATGGAGCGACCATTCCGGTTGCAACAAAAGTAGACCGCACACTCCGTGTGCGGAAAGTCCGCACACGGAGTGTGCGGTCTACCTTATCATAAGGGCAAAGGTCATGGCGCCGGCCGCCGAGCCCTCGACCTGGCGACAGGCGATATCGACGCAGGCCAAATACTCCTGGGCGAGCGTCAGCGCGAGCCGCGCTTCGATGAGGCCCGCTTCGCTCGGCGCGCGCATCGCCTCGGGCGCGCATCGGACGGCGATGCTCAAGGACAAATGGTCCGGCTGCCTTGCCGACTTCAGTTCCACGGTCGGCGCTGGCCCGATGCCGCTGCAGATCGCAAAGCGCAACAATTGTACGATGCCTTGCTGCAATAGCCGACGGTCGCCGGCCAGGGTCTCGGCCACCGCGCCGATTTTCCAGGTCCAAGCATGCTCAGGGTACATCCGCGCAGCGTCGGCACGCACTTCGTCCACGACCTGGGCGAGCGCAAGCTTCTCGCCCAGGGGCGTGTGCCGCTGCAGCCGCGCCATTTCCTTCAGAAACTGCACGAACGCCGACGTCTTGGCCGCGATCGATTGCAGCCGCTCGAAATATTCGCGTCCCTGCGGCGATAGTTTGTCCGCCTCGTCCCACGCGAAAAGTTGCAAAAGACTCTGCAACGCGACCGCCTGATTGGGAAGGTCGTGGCTGCACACCGGGTGCATGGCTTCGAGCAGCCGCTGGGCACGCACAGCGGGCACGGGATTCGGCGACGTGGGCATGGCGGCCAAATCAGCCTCGCTTTCCATGATTGTACGTCGCTCGCGGCTTAGCCCCCCGAAAAGGGGACAGGACCTCTGAATGCAAAAGGTCCTGTCCCCTTTTCGGGGGGCTAAGCCGCAAGCGAGATTCACGTCACTCCGCGCTGAACGCGTAGATGCATGTCTGCCGATAGGTCGCGCCGGGCCGTAAAATTACATCCGGAAATCCCTTCTGATTTATCGCATCGGGAAAGTGATGCGTCTCCAGGCAAACGGCGCTCTGTTTGGGAAACGCCTTGCCGCCCTTGCCCTGCTGGCCCATCAGATAATTGCCGGTGTACACCTGGATGCCGGGCTGCGTTGTCAGCACGGTCATGACGCGGCCGGAATTCGGATCGCGCAGCTTGGCGGCGAAGGTCGGCGTCGCTTCCCGCTTCGACAACACGAAGTTGTGATCGTAACCCTTGTACTGCGTGGCGATCAGCGCCGCGATGCGCGCGCCCAGCTTCGTCGCCTTGGTGAAATCGAGCGGCGTTCCCGCGACCGCGTCAAGCTTCCCCGTCGGAATCAGCGTGTCATCGGCCGGCGTCACTTCCTTCGCGTCCAACGTCAATTCATGTTCGAGCACCGACGGCGTGCCTGCGCCGGACAGGTTGAAGTAGCTGTGATTCGTCAGATTCACCGGCGTCGCCTTGTTGGTGGTCGCCGTGTAGTCGATGCGCACTTCATTTTTGTCGGTCAGCGTGTAGGTCACCGTCAGATCGAGCTTGCCCGGATAGCCCTCCTCGCCATCGGGGCTCGAATAACTGAAGCGCACCGCGTTGTCTTTCGGCAGCGTTTCCGCCTTCCATGCGACCTTGTCCAAACTGCGCGTGATGCCGCCGTGCAGATGATTCGGCCCATTGTTCGTGGCGACCTGATACGTGTTGCCGTCGATGGTGAATTTGCCTTTGGCGATGCGGTTGGCGTAGCGGCCGGTCGTGCAGCCGAAGTACTGGTTCTTGTCGGATTCGTAGTCGGCGACATTGTCGAAGCCGAGCACGACGTCCGCGAGCTTGCCGCTTTTGTCCGGCACGTGCAGCTCGGCGATGGCGGCGCCGCGCGTGATCAGTCTTACGACGACGCCGTTCTTGTTGGACAAAATGTATTCTTCAATCATGACGCCCTCCGTGGTTTTGCCAAAGGGTTTCGGGCCGGCGACGTCGGCGCGTGCCGGGTCGGCGGCGCCAAGTGCCGCCAGAAAGATCGCCATTGTCAATCTCAGTTGCGCCATTATTAGTCTCCTTCAATCGGGAGGAAACGACACCCACGACAGCACAATTGCGCACGTTTGCGCCAACTTCCGTGAGTTTGGCGCAAACGTCTCTCATTTTTATAACACCTTCTGTGGAAATCAGTTGCGACATTCATTAGAAACGTTTGCGCCAACTGTGCGTGTATGCCGGGGGGGGCCGATTCATCACTATTTCTATCAACTAACAAGGATTCGTTTCCCGATACCCCAATGGACGCGGCAGGTCGTTGTCTGCCGTTTCCCTAGCAACCAGGGTTCGCGTCGGCAATGGCGTCCTCGGCCCCGGTCGGCGGATTCTTGCCGGCGAGCAGCAAAGCATAGATTGCGGCCCCGACGGCGATGAAGCCGACGGCGGCATACGCCTCGGTGCGCTTGGTCCAGAACATGTTGACCAGAACGGCGCCCATTGCAAGCACATACACCAATGGCAACCACGGATACAGCGGCGAACGATAGGGTGCTTCCGCCCCCGTACCGTGCCGATGGCGCAAAACAAAAATCGAAGCCACGGCGAGGGTTTCGAAGGCGGTCGCTCCGAAAATCACGTAATTGGTGAGCAAGTCAAACGGGTCGGTAGTGGCGTCCAAGTTGAGATTCAATTTAGACCAACCCAAGTCGATCACGGGCATCAGGTTCTGCACCATCATGCCGGTGATCACGACGAGCAGAATCGACCAGCAGGCGAAGATGCCCGTTGCCCAGGCCGGCGTATGCCAGCGCGCATGTAAACGACTGAGCAATTGCGGTGCCAGGCCGTCGCGGCCCATGGCGAACAGAAGTCGCGGTCCGACCAGGAGGTTCCCATTAAGCGAACCGAAGACCGAAGTCATGATCGCGCCGGACGCGATCATCATGCCGAGCGGACCAAACAAGCGCAACCCGAACAGCGCTGCCGCCGGTGGGGCGTCGCGGACCGTCATGACCGGAACCGGAACGACGAGATAATACGCAAAGTTCGCCGCCACATACACCGCCATCACCGTCAGTGTGCCGACGAGCAATGAGAGGGGAATGTTGCGGCGTGGGTCGCGCACTTCCTCGGCGACCGGGGCAATGTTCATCCAGCCGTGATACGCCCAGAGAACGCCGACCAAGGCGCCGCCGAACCGGCTCCAATCGACACGCAACCAATCGGCTGGCCAGACGGGCGCGAGGTTGTTGAAGGTGACGGCGCCGGTGTGCGGGCTGACACCCGCCATGAAGACAAATGGCAGCAGCGCAATGCAGACGAGCGCGATGACCTTCACGGACGTAACCACAACCTGCAAGCCGCCGCTCAGCAGGGTGCCGCGGGCATTGACGCAAGCCAGCACCGCAATCACCCCAATCGTGAGGCCTTTTCGTTGCCAAAAGGTCAGTACTTCTTGGTCGGTGGGGAGGCTGCTCACTTCGCGCAGAATGTCGTGCAGCGAATCGGCAAAAATCGTCGCCAGGGCCGCAATCGAGGCGCTGCGAATGATCCAAAACTCGACCCAACCCCAAAGAAAACCCGCCCAGCGACCGTACGCTTCTCGGAGGAAGACGTAATTGCCGCCCGCACGAGGCAAAAGAACCGCGATTTCAGCCAGCACCAACGCGCCCATGAGTGCCAGCACTCCGACCAGAATCCAGGCCGCAATCGCCAGGCCAAACTCCGGCACATCTTTGGCCACGGCCGAGGGTTTCTTGAACACCCCGGAGCCGATGACCGTACCAATTACCAGCGCCGTCGCCATCCACGGTCCGAGAACCCGGTCGAGGCGCGACGATGTCGGCGAAGTGTGCGGTTGCGACATGACAACAATGTAAGCAGTCCGCGCTGCAATCGCAAATGGAATGCGGAACGTCAGTAGTCCGTGGTCAGTAGTCAGTAGCAGAATGCCGCCGAGCCACTGACTACTGACAACGGACTACTGAGAGTTTGTGAAAAAATCTCTCGCAAAGTCGCAAAGACGCCAAGCAACAAGAAAGATAGCCATGAATTCTTGGGTATTCTTGGCGACTTGGCGACTTTGCGAGAGACGGTTTTGATTTTTTGGTGCTGCGCCATTCTTGTGGGGCAGACATTCCTGTCTGCCACTGAAGCCGCTGAATACGCAGGCAGACAAGAATGTCTGCCCCACAAAGACCAGCCGATTCCACAAGTTTGGCGGAGAACCGATTTTTTCACATGCTCTGACTCTTCGAGCCATACAACGATCCCCATGACCGCCCCCCTGTACTACGCCGCCGCGTGCCAGACGAATTTCGCCAATCCCAAGGACCGCACCGGCATCGCCGCCCACGTCAACCACATGCTGGCGATGATCGACCGAGCCGTCGTCGGCTACGCGCCGTTCTTCGACGTGAAGCTGCTCGTCTTTCCCGAATTCGCCCACGCCGCGCCGATCTATGAAACGGTCGAGGAGCTGCGCGACAAGCTGGCCGTGCCCATTCCCAACGAGCACACCGATCGCTACCTTCAAAAGGCGAAGCAATACGGCGTTCATATCCAGACCGGCACGTTTCTCGAAGTGGACTCACGCTATCCCGGCGCCGTCTTCAACACGACCTGCCTGATCGGACCGGACGGTTTGCTCTCGAAGTATCGCAAGGTCCATCCGTGGATACCCTGGGAAGTCCACGCCAGCCCGCACGACATCCCCGATTATCGCGAAAACCCGTTCCCCGTCGTGGAAACGCCGATCGGCCGGCTCGGCGTTGCGATCTGTTACGATTGGTTGTTCCCCGAAGCAATTCGCCAGCTCGCGCTGCAAGGGGCCGAGGTGCTGATCCGCGTGTCCGCCTACATGGACCCCTGGGGCGCGACGCCGCCGATGGATTGGTGGACGCTGGTCAATCGCTGCCGGGCGCTGGAGAACCTCGCCTTTGTAGTCGCCGCCAATCAAGGCGCCGAGGCCGACCACTATCCGCCGTTCTCCTGGCCCGGCGGCAGCATGGTCGTCGATTACGATGGCCGCATCCTGTCGCAAGCCGATCCGGGGCCGGGCGAGAAGATCGTCGTCGGCCCGATCGACTTGACGGCGCTGCGGCACGAGCGCGAACGCCGCCAAGGCCACCACATGCTGTCGCATCTGCGCATGGAAGCGTATCCGGCCTATCGGCAGCCGGTGTATCCGCGCGGCATGGCGAACGGAACGCCGCTGACCATTGCCGGGAACAATCAGGCGATTGCGGAAGGCAAGCGCCGGCTGCTGGATTTGAGCGGCAAATTGGCGAACGAAACACAGCCGCAAGCGTAAGAGAAGTAGACCTCCGGCCAGTCACAATCGAGGAATCGACATGAGTGCTTCGTCGCAAAGGACGTGGCTCGGGGTATTGTTGTTTTTGGCGGTCGCCGGCGGGGCAGGGTGGTGGTCATATCAGCAGTTTTTCGCCATTGACATGGTTGAAATCGTCGAGCTCAACAACCGCGGCATCGGTTGGATGGAGAATTTCGACAACGGCGATGGTTACAGGAAGGCTGTCCCCATTTTCGAAGAGATCACCAAGAAGGCGCCGGCGTGGAAACCCGGCTACATCAATCTTGGCATCGCCTTGCTCAATCGGCGCGATCAGGAGACCGGCGACATCGAGCGCGCCGTGACCATCTTCGAGAGAATCCTGAAATCCGATCCCAAGAACAACCATGCCAATTTTTGCATCGCCATGATCCTGACGAACAACGGTCAAGACATGCCGCGTGCGTTCAAGCACCTGGAGATCGTCGTGCAAAACGATCCGAAGGACCCGCATGCTTGGTATTGGTACGGCAAGTCATTGGGCGACGACGTGGCCAAGACGAAGGAATGCATGCAAAAGGCGTTGGCGCTCGATCCGTATCTTCACGGCGCGATCTATGAAATGGGCATGCTGCTGCGTGAAGAGAGCATCGACAAGGCCAAGGAGTTCCTGGTCACGCATACGCGCTTGTTGGAGTCGCAGTGGCAATCGCACACTTATTTGAAGTACGGCGAGATGGGCAAGTACGCGGAGGTGATCGGCCGTTTCCCGCGCGACAAGACGCCGGCGACCGGGCCGCTGCCGCTATTTGGTCGCGACGACAAGTTCCAGGTGCAACTCGCGCCGAGCGTGCGCTGGGCGACGGCTGCCGATTTTGGTGCTGGCGCTGAAGGCGCTTTGCGCCGCGCCATTCGGCAACGGTTCGGCGGAACCATCGTCGTTTTGGATTTCAACCTGGACGGTCGGCCCGATTTCTTCCTGGCCAGCGCCGTGGTGCGCGACGGCAAGCTTGGTGATTTGTTGCTGTTGAACGAAGGCGACAAGAGATTCCGCGATGTCACCGCCGAGGCTGGCCTGGCCGGGTTGCCGGCGAGTCTTGGATGTGCGGTGGCGGATTACGACAACGACGGTCTCCCCGATCTTCTCCTGACTGGAATACGCGGTGTGCGCTTGCTGCGGAACACCAAAGTAGACAAAGAGCATCGCTTTCAGGATGTGACCAGCAAAGCAGGCCTCGATCAATTCACAGGCGTTTGCCTGGGTGCTGCGTTTGTCGATCTCGATCAGGACAGCGATCTGGATATCGTCCTCACGCAACTCGGCGCAACCGTTGACGAAGCGGCTGCTCGACTCAAGAACCCGAAAAGGGGACAGGACCTTTTGAATGCAGAGGTCCTGTCCCCTTTTCGGGGCCTGGTCGTTTTTCTCAATGTCGGCGAAGCGCTCGCGGCGGCGACGCAAACGAAGACCGCGCCGCTGGACACCAAATTCCGTCTGGCGGACAAGCTTCTTCCAGAATTCCAAGCGGCCGCCGTCAATGTTGCTGTCGGCGATTTGGACAGCGACCGCGACGTCGATCTATTTGTCCTGGGTGACGGCGAACCACCCTGGGCAATCTTGAACGATCGTCTGCTGAGATTCCGGCGCACGGCAATGGCGGACAAGGCAATGTCCAAGGGGACTTGGAACGGCGCTGCTTTCTTCGACAGCAATCGCGACGAGAAAACGGACCTCTTCGTCGTCGGCCCTGGCCAGAAGCCGGCATTCCTGGTGCAAGGCCAAGCCGGCTCGGAAACATGGTTCACTGCCGGAATCACCAATGCGCCGCCCATGATTCAAGCGCAGGCGTTCGACATCGATCTGGACGGCTGGACCGACATCATCGGGCTGTCCGAAAACCGCAAGCCGGTCCTGCTGCACAATCAGGTCGGCAAGCTCGTTTGGATTCGCGATGCGCTGGGCGGCGAAAAGGAATGGCCCAAGGACATCGCCGCCTTGATTGCGTGCGATGTCGATAGCGACTGCTTCCCGGATTTCGTCAGCTGGTCCGAATCGGAAGGTTTGCGGCTGTACCGTAACTTGGGCAACGGCAATCACGCCCTTGTCGTGGAGTTATCGGGCATTCGCCATGAGGGCATTCTGATGCGTTGCAACGCCGATGCCATCGGGGCCCGGGTCGGCGCGCAGGTGCGCGATCACTGGACATCCATGGAATTGGCGACGCTTCACGCAGGGCTTGGGCAATCCCGCCAACCGATCATGCTTGGACTGGGCAAGGCGACCCATGCCGACTTCATCAGTGTGCGCTGGCCCGACGGAGTTTGGCAAGCAGAACTGAATGTCGCCACGTGCCAGCGGTTTGTCGTTCGTGAGCACAATCGCAAGGGCGTTTCTTGTCCGCTCCTCTTCACCTGGAACGGCAAACAATTCGAATTCATCACCGACTTCCTCGGCGCTGGCTCGGTCGGCGAGCCGTTGCCCGGCGGCGGCCATCGTCCGCCGCGCGCCGAAGAATCGGTCAAGATCGAGGCGGAACAACTCGTTCCGAAGGACGGCCGCTACGTGCTGAAATTCGCGGAGCCGATGGACGAGGTCACTTATCTCGATCGGCTGCGGCTGGTCGTCGTCGATCATCCGGCCGATGTGCGCGTCTATCCCGACGAGCGTTTCCCGACGGAAACCCGGCCGGCGACGCAGGATTTGCTCGTGTTCTCCGCGGTCCAGCAAATCTTCGCCAAGCAAGCGAAAGATCACCGTGGCCGCGATGTGACGCAAACGCTGCGGCACTGGGACCGCCACACGGCCGATGGCTTCGCCAAACGCTCGTGGATCGGTTTCGCGGAAGAGCACTTCGTCGAATTGGATTTCGGAGACCAACTCGCGAAGTTTGGGCCGAAGGATCGGCTGGGGCTGTTCCTGGCGGGGTGGACCGATTATCCGTTTCCCGAATCGATCTGGGCGGCGGGCCAGGCGGGGCATTCGCTCTTGTCGCCCGTGCTGGAACGATTGGGCGACGACGGCACGTGGCACATCGTGCGCGACGATTTGAGCTTCCCCGCCGGGCTGCCGCGCATGATGACGTACGATGTCAGCGGCTTGGTCGCGGGACCGGCGTGCAAGTTGCGCATCCGCACCAACATGCACGTCTACTGGGACCAGATCTTCATCGCCCCCATTTTGGAGAGCATCCCGGCGAACCACGGGGCTTGGCCCCGTGGTGACTCGGCTTCCAAGATTCGCCTGCAAACGCTGGACGTAGCGGACGCAAAACTCGAACACCGTGGCTGCGTGCAGGAGTTCTCGCCCGACGGCAAGCAGCCAACGGTATACGCCTATGACAAACTCGAAGCGGTGCCGGTGACGCGCCAAGCGGGCAGGCTGACCAAATTCGGCGACGTGACCGAACTTTTGACCGAGCGCGACGACCGCTTCGTAATCTTCGGCCCCGGCGATGAATTGACGGTGACGTTCGCCGCCGACAAATTGCCGCCCTTGCCCGCGGGCTGGAAACGCAGCTTCGTGTTGCGGACTTGGGGTTATTGCAAGGACGCCAGCCCGTGGACCGCGACCGGCGACACGATCGAGCCGCTGCCGTTCCAGGGCATGAGCAACTTCCCATACGGCCCCGGCGAGCGTTATCCGCAATCGCCGTTGCACGTTGAGTATTTGCAGCGCTGGCAGACGCGGCAGATTGGGACAAAGTAGACCGCACACCCGAAAAGGGGACAGGACCTCTGAATGCAAAAGGTCCTGTCCCCTTTTCGGGTGTGCGGTCTACCATCGCCGCATGAGAGTCAACCGTCATCGTGGACAGATCCGGCGTATTGCCAGCAGCAAGCGTGTTTGGTTGCTGACATTGGCAGAGTCCAGCTGAATTGCATTCAGCCGCGCGGTCAGCGCCGCGGCCCAATCGCCCTGGTGTTCCAGCGCGTCGGCGAGCGCGGCACGCGCCTCCGCCAGATCGGGGCGAAGTTGCACCAGCTTTCGAAAAGCGTTGGCCGCTTCCTGCCAGGCCCCTTGCAGCATCAAGCAATCGCCCAGATATTCCGTGGCCATGGAGTCGTCGGGCTGGCGTGCCAGGACGCCGCGGAAGTGGGCGATCGCCTGAGCGCGCGCGCCCGGTTGCGAGCGCTGTTCGAAGTAGGCCAGGCCGAGATAGAATTTGACGCGCATGTTGTCCGGGGCCAGTCGCAAGGCGGCCTGCAGAGCGTTGTCGGCGGCGGCCAGATCGCGCTGCCGAGCTGCCGGATCGCGCTGCGTCAGGGCGCGTTGCGCATACATTTTGCCCAACAAGAAATGGGCCGTGACCTGGTTGGGATACTCCTGGGCCGCCTGCTTTTGAACCGCAATGGCCTCGCTGAGCTTACCTTGCTTTTGCAGATGTTCGGCGCGTTTGTTCAGGGCTTTCAGGCCGGCCAGGCACTGCTGGACGTCGTCCATCACGCGGTCGCCGCGCGGCGGATCTTCGGGCAGCCGCTGGGCACGCCGCAAGGTGTCGCGGGCAGCGTCCGGCTGGCCTGCGCGATCGAGCACTTCGGCCAGCAGCGCGTGGGCCGCCTTGGCGACGGCGCCGTGCCCAACAATTCCGCCCAAGAGGGCCCGGCATTCGGCGAGGCGCTGTTGGTCGGCGTGCCAGCGTGCCATGCCCAACAGCGCGTAAGGATTGTCAGGATCGCAGCGCAACGCCTGTTGAAAAGCCGCCTCCGCCTCCGCAAATTGTCCCTGCAAGAACGCGATCTCACCGGCCATGATGTGAATATTCACCTGGTGCGGCGCCGCTTCCTGAGCGCGGCGGGCCTTCGCCAGCGCCGCGGCCGGCTGCCCTTGCAGCAAGATGACTGCTTGCAGATACGGCCAGCGGTGGTCGGCGGCGTCGAGTCGTTCCGCTTCGGCCAGAAAAGGCACGGCCGCGGCGCTGTCGCCATTGGCGAAAAGCGTCATGCCGAGCCGGCCCCAGGCTTCGGCGGATTGCGGCTGATCGAGCACTGGTTGCCTTGCCGCCGCATAGGCTTCGGCAACGGCCCGGTCGTCGTGCGTCGGCAGCGGCGGCAAGACCGGGGGCCGCGGCCAGAAGACGAACGCCAGCACGGCGCCGAGCGCCACAGCGCCCAAGACCAGCAGCACGCGGCGCCGACGAAGGGCCGTGCGATCAGATGCAGTGGTCATATGGGCAGACGCTTCCCGGCGCCTTGCTTCAGCACCACGGTGCGGTCGGCAGGACCGCCCGGAAATTCCTCGCGGCTGCCGTCGGGCCAGCGGACTTCAAGGCGGTCGATGTTCGACACGTTCCCCAACCCGACATGGGCGCGCGGATCGTTGCTCGCCAAGTAACTATAGCTCGGATTGATCCAGGTCAGCCACGAGCGGCCCGAAAAGGGGACAGGACCTTTCGAATTCAGAGGTCCTGTCCCCTTTTCGGGCCCGGCATGAACACGAATTTCGGCGCCGTAGGCATCGCGAGGTTGCTCGCTCTCGTTCCCAAGCTGGAGCTTGGGAACGAGAGTTGCCTGGACACGCAGCCAATGCCCGCGGCGCGGCGCGACATTGCGCAAGACCTTCGCGGGCCCAGCGATCTGCGTCAGCACCAGGTCCACGCCGCCGTCGTTGTCGAGGTCGGCGGCCAACAGAGCCCGGCCGACCATCGGCGTGCCGCACAGCGCCGGGTGCGCTTCGGAAATATCCGCAAACGCGCCCTGGCCGGTGTGGCGCAAGAGCTGGTTGCGCTCGCGGTAGCCATCCCAAAACGCGGCGGTGCGCCGTTCGGCGACGACGCGGCCGTTGACGAGCGCCAGGTCCGGCCAGCCGTCGTTGTCGAAATCGGCGCAGACGGCGCCGAAGCCGGTGCCGCGCCAGCGCGTCTGCGTGAGGTTCCAGCGGGCCGTGGCGTCTTGAAAACGGCCGGGCTGATATTGTCGCCACAGCGTGTTGGTTTCGCCGGTCAGATGGGTGACGAAGAAGTCGGCGCGGCCTGCGCCGCTGACGTCGCCGACGGCGATGCCCATGTTGCCCGCCGCCTGTCCCAGGCTGTTGAAGGCGGCGCCGCGCAGCACCGCTTCTTCACGAAACGTGCCGTCGCGCTGGTTGATCCAGAGGAAATTAGCGCCGGCGTCGTTGGCCACGAACAGGTCAGGCCAGCCGTCGCCGGTGACGTCGACGTCGACGACGCCCAAAGCACGGCCGGGCAATTTGCCGATGCCGGAGGCGAGCGAGACATCCTGAAAGCGCACCCCCCCTGCCCCCCCTTTCGAAGGGGGGGATCGGGGGGGGTCGCCAGTGCGATTGCGGAAAAGCTTGGCAGGGACGGCGGGGAAGTTGCTCGGATGGCAGAAGTCCGGCTTGCCGCCGACGCCGTCGCAAGTGTGGCTGGGATTGTAATCGACATAATTGACGACGACGAGATCGAGCCAGCCGTCGCGATCGTAATCGACGAAGCAAGCGGCGGTTCCCCAGCCGGGGTTGGCGAGGCCGGCTTCCAGGGTCACATCGCGGAACTTTCCCGTGCCGTCGCCCAGAAGCAGCTTGATGCCGCCGTACTGGGTGATGACGACATCGGGCCAACCGTCGTTGTTCACGTCGCCGATCGCGACGCCCATGTTCCAGCCGGCGAAATCGAGGCCCGAACCGGCGCCGACATCCTTGAACGTGCCGTCGGGCATCTGCTGGTAGAGGCGATTGACCGATTTCGAGTTGGGCCCGCCGTTTTGCAAGAAGAGCAGGTCGAGCAGGCCGTCGCGATTGAAATCGAGCACCGCCGCGCCCGAACCGATGATCTGCGGCAGGAAGTGCTTGCCGTCGATCGGCCCGGCATCGTGAACGAAGTCGATGCCGAGCTTGGCGGTGACGTCTTCGAACCAGGCCGGTTCGGCGGGCGCCGGCGCCACCTCGGGCGTGCGGCGGCAACTCGCCAGCCCCAGCGCGATCATCAGACTCAGCGCGCACCCGGTGCCGTTGTGCATGCCTGCATATTACATGGTGAAGTGGTGAGTGGTGAGTGGTCCGTAGTCAGTGGTCCGTAGTCAGTTGTCAGTCGCCTGTATTTGCTACTGACTACTGACCACTGACCACTGACTACTTTTGTTGAATGCGATGCATCTTGTTGATCGCCATGTCGTTGATCACTTGCGGCGTCGAGTCTCGACCCGGCCAGACGATTTCGACGCGATCGATCTTGTCCGTTTTGCCCAGGCCGAAGGTGAGCGCCAGCTCGCTGCTGCTCAGGTAACCGCGGGTGCCGACCAGATCGCGCCGCAGCACCTGGTTGCCGGCGGTGAGCGTGACGCGGGCGCCGATGGCGCTGCGGTTGGTGTTCTTGCCGTTGCCTTCCAGGACGAGGCGGACCCAGTTGTTGCCGGGCATGCCTTCGTTTCTAAGCAGCGCGGCGGGGCCGCCATTCTCCATCAAGATCAGATCGAGCGTGCCGTTGCCGTCGATGTCGGCGTAGGCGGAGCCGCGGCCGACGCGCGGCTGGTGCAGGTCGGCGCCGGCCTTCTCCGGCGTCGCCAATTCGAAGGCGGGGATTTCGCCCGTGTTCCAGAACAGTTGCACGGACTGGCGGTAGTGTTGGCTCGCCTGCACCTTGTTGATCTCCGGCTCCAGATGGCCGTTGTTCGTCAAGTAATCGAGCCGGCCGTCCAGATCGTAGTCGAAAAAGAAAGCGCCAAACGTCAGCGAAACCCGGCTGAGTCCGGCGAGGCCTTCGAGGGCGGCCACATCCGTGAACAACATCCGCTTGGGATTATCCAGGCGCAGAAGCGTGTCCGGCTCGTTGGCGAAATTGCCGATGACGATGGCGCATTGGCCCGATTTGTATTTGCCGTCAACGATGCGGCCGGGGCGGTATTCGCCGAAGTCGATGCCCATGGCGCCGCGGGCCACGCCTTCCGCATAGGCGATGCCGGCCTCCTGGCCTTTCTCCTTGAAGGTGCCGTTGGCTTGATTATGGAAAAAGAAGTTGCGCACCGTATCGTTGGCGACGATGATGTCCGGCCAACCGTCTTCATCGACGTCACAGACGATGACGCCGAGCGCCTTGCCGACCGGCTTGCGGAATTCGTCGAATGCTTCGATCCCGGCTTGGCGCGTGGTATTCTCAAACGTGCCGTTGCCTTGGTTGCGGTAGAGCTGGCAATGGGCGCCCGGAAACGTCCCCGGCGGGCCGAACGCGCGATCCAGACCGCGCATGACGAAACCCTGCGTCAGATCGTAATTCGGCGACCAGGTGACATAGTTGCAGACAAAAATATCCAGCAGGCCGTCCTTGTCGTAATCCACAAACGCCGCGGAGCTGGGCAGCGCGATCGGCGTGTCGCTCTTCAGAAACGCGGCGCCCTTGACCGTGGGCCAGTTCCAGTTGTCGGTGAGATCGCCGGCGGTCTTGGTCACGTCGACGAACTTGCGGCCGCCCTTGGCGCCGGGGACGTTCTTGAACAGGTGATTGCCGCCGACGCCGGTGATGAACAGGTCGGTCCAGCCGTCGTTGTCGAAATCACCGACGGCGACGCCCATGCCGTAGAAGGAGACGTTGAGCCCGGCGGCGACGGTGACGTCTTCGAACGTGCCGTCGCCCTTGTTGCGGTACAGGGCGAGCGTCGGGGCCGGCTTGTCTTTCTCTTCGTAACCCGGCCAACAACAGGAGTTGATCAAGAGCAGGTCTTGATGGCCGTCGTTGTCAAAGTCGATGAACGCGCAACCGCCGCCGAGCGATTCGGGCAGCAGCTTTTGGCCGAAGCCGCCGTTTTGGTGTTCGAATTTGATGCCGGCCTTGGCGGTGATGTCGGTGAATTTCACGTCGGGCACATTGACGTTGGCTTGGCGCGCCTTGGGACCGACGACTATAGGCGGCACGACGCCCTTGGCATCCGGGCGGTTGCAGCCCAACAGGGTCAGGGCGACCAACATCGAGGCGGCCAGACAGCAGACCATGCGATGTGTTTTCATGGGTCTTGTTCGTTGGGGGCGATGGGACCATGGTAAAAGGATGACTCCGCCGCGGTACGGATGGTCCTAGTGTTCTGTCAACGATGGATTGATGGGTAGCGGAACTCGCCAGAGTTCCGGTTCGCCCGAAGTCTGGCGACTTCGGCTACCCACTTGTCATTTCAGCATTGTTGAAGCAGTAGTTTCGTCAGCGCGTGCCGTCGGATAAATAATCACTGCCTGGGACGCTCGTGCCGCGGCGGGGTGGCGCTCGCGGTAACGCTGCACCGCCACGCCCTGGGCGTTCTCGTCCGCCTTGAAGATGCCGTGCATCACCAGGTGCATCCGCCCCAAAATGCGGGCCGCGGCGCTGCGCACCTCCGGATCGCTGTCCTTGTGATACACACTATGAATGCCAGGCCGAACGGCGTGAAAGGTCAGCATGCGCGGCGTCGGCAACGGGCCTTGCAAATGGCCCTTCGCCGCCAGCGCTGCGAGTCCAAGATTCACGGGCAAACCGGGCCGGGGGAGGGCAACTATTGGCAGCAATGCCGGCAGAACATTTTCTTGCGGGGGCCGCTGATTGAGCTGAGTCAGAAGCTGATACAACTCATCGGCGGCATTGAGGCGACGTATTTTCGACTCCTTCGCATCGGCGAGAATCTTGGCGCGTTCCGGAAGCGCATGGAGCATCATGTGATCGATGCCAACAATCTTTGGGAAAAGCGCTAGCCGCTCCCAGAGATCATCGGTCGAGCTGAATTGATTCAGAGTGTCGCGATGAGCCTTGACCAAGCCACCGACGTTGAGGGGAGCCTCGCCCGCTTGGGGAGCGCCGGCCGCTTGGACGGGATTGCGATCCGGGCTCGCTTCTTGGCTGGCGAGCCTCGTGTAGCACTTGTTGAGAAACTCGTGCGCCACCGCATTTTCCGCATCAAGATGTATGGTACGCTCGAATTGGCCGAGCGCGCGGCGCAGGAATTCGTCGCGTTTGTCCTGGTCGCGACCTTCTTCGCTCTGCGCCGCCAGGAAATAGGTCTTGCCCAGCTCGTTGATGACCACCCAATCCTGGGTGAAATCGAGCTTGCGCGCGGCATTGCGGTTCTGCGGATCGAGGATTTGCTCGAAGCTCTGCATCGCCTCGGGGAAGTTGGCATATTGCAGGTTCACCAGGCCGCTGAACCAGGCGACGGTCTGCCAGGGCGCGGGGGGATCGTTGGCGCCGGCATTCTTGAGGGCCGCGCGCGCCTGCTCCAGCCGATCCTGGCCGCCGTACGCCAGGTTGACGCGCGCCAGATTCAGGTAGCCGTGAGCCTTGGCCTCGGGCCATTCCTTGAATTCGTCGCCGAGCAGCTTCTGAAACGATGCGGCAGCCTGACCCAACTCGCCGATCTTGTTGTTGCCGTCCGGCCCGCCCTCCAGGAAGCAGCCGATGCCGTAATCGTTCCAGCGCTGCCAGGGAGGCGCGATCGGTGACTTCTGCTCGGCTACTTTTTCCTTGACGCCGGCCACCGGCAACGTCACCGTGTCCGAACACATATCCACGATCGGCAACTTCGGCACTTTGTCTTTGCCGAAGACGTGTTCCATGTAGACGTAGTCGAACTTGCGATAGCGCACCCGCGCGAATAGCTCGACGTTGTGCGGCAACTTCTCGGGCAGATCGATGCGATAGTGCAAAACGTTGGCCGCGCCTGGTGGAATCTGGTGATCGTACAGCGGCGTGAAGATGTCTTGCGGATTGCGGCGATCGATGCGATTGCCGTGGCGATCGAGCATGAGCACGTTGATGAAGTGGGCGTTTTCGTCGACGACGCCTTCGTCATCCCCCTCACCCCCAACCCCTCTCCCCCGAGGGGCGAGGGGCGATTGGAGGCCGCCGTTGCGGGCGATGATCTTGCCGCCGGCCTTGGCGATGAAATCGACCCAAACCTCGTTGGAATCGACGGTCCCCTGCGTGAAGTGATGGCCGATGTTGAGCGTGCGCACCACCGCCTCGATGAGGTACGACTGGCCCGGCTGCAGCGTCGGCAAAAATGGACGCAGCGGTTGGTCGCCCAAAAGCGGCGCATCCACGCCGTCGTGCCTGCCCAGCACCAGGTGCTTGACGCCGAAAATGTCGATGCGGATCGGCGGCGACTTGCCGTCAATGCCGCCCGTCAGGAACTTGCGATATTCTTCCTGCATGGCCGCGTCGTTGGGATGTTTGACGAGTCGGGGGATCGCGGTGTTGGCGCCAAGGAAATCATGGCGGTGAATCGAGGTTCGGCCGCTGGCGTCGAAGTCGCGGCCGCCGAAGTCGTTGCTCTCCTTGAGCGGCATGTGGCAGTCGGCGCATTTGGTCTTCGCAATCGCCGGCAGGTAGAAGCTGCGCGCCCCGTGTCCGGAGACGCCGCTTAACCAGAACGAATCGGGATGGTTCTGGCCGCGCAGAAACTCTTTGTAATGATTCACTTCTTGCGGCAGGCCGACCTTGTGGCACGTCGAGCAGAACTCGGCCTGGCGATGGAACGGCTTGAGAAACGTCTTCTTGTGCAGTTCGGGCTTCGCTTTGATCATCGTTTCGTTGAGATACTGCAAAAACTTGTTGTCGCTGAACGTGAACGGATACAGCTCCGGATCGGAGATCGTGAAATCGGCATTGCCGGACGTGCTGTTGATGTTCGTGATCGAATGACACACCACGCAGGTAATCGCGGCCTTCGCAGTCGGGTGGTTCTCCATGTCGTATTTCTCGTCGTCGAACTGCCCGCTGAAGAACGGCACCGGGTCGTGGCAGCCGGCGCACCAGCGCGACGCGCGAATGCCCGCCGTGCGCCGCGTCTCTTTCACGCTGAACAGATACGCCGGGTTGTTGAACGAGCTGAAGCGGTGCATCGAATGCTGGTGCGAGTTGTAGGCATCCTGGTGGCACTTGAGGCAATACTCGTCGAGCATCAGCGCGTAGTCGGCGATGAATTTGCCGTCAGCGGTGCGGGCCAGCGATGGATCGAAATACCGCACCCCTTCGGCAGAGCCGATGCGAAACCAGCCGCGCGTGTTTTGCGAGTGCATCGCAATCATGGCCGAAGTGAACAGCACCACGACGCCCGAGAAGGCATAGCCCCATTTCCACTTGATCGCCGGGCCGACTTTGCGGTGCAGCACGTAGATGAACACCGCCAGGATCGGCGTCACCACGTGCAGCCAGAAGACCGTGGTGTACGACAGCGTTTCCGTCGGCAGTTGCGGCAGTCCCTCCATGCCGCGAATCAGCAAGATGCCCGTGCCGCCCGCGATCAGGCCCAGCAGCAGGACCGTGATGCCAAGCCGCACGGCCACGCGGTTCGGGCGATGCCACGCGGTGAGCAGGTGCGTCAGCCCGAAGATCAGGAAGGGCAAAATCAGGACCAGGCCGATGACGATGTGCAGGAGCGTCATCCAGATGGAGAACTCGGTTTGCAGAACGTTGCCGCGGTAGGATTCGAAGCCGCGGATCGCCAGCAAGTAGAAACCGGTCGCGCCCAAAAAGGCGACGCAAGCGAAGATGATGAAGAGAACAGAGCGCAGGCCGGGCCCGAGCGCGGGGACGTACACAAAACGCGGCCGCAGCGGCGGCAGCGGTGGGATTGGATCCATCATCGCACCTCAAGCGCAGAGTATGAAGAAAGAATGCAGTTATTGCAAACGATGGGTTTGACGAGAAGTATGCAAGGCGCGCAGCCTGCACACCTGCCAACATGGGCAACCGAGAACTGACTCATACGAAGGATGCCAAGACGGTTGGCCGGAACCGTCAAGTGTTGCTACGCAACCGCAGGGCGGGCAGTTCGCGAGCAAATGAAAAACCTCCACCTGTGCCGTGTTAGACGCTTTTGAGAACCCGCAGAAGTAAAGGGGTGCCTCAGGCTCGGATTTTGGATCCCACTGCAGGGTGGGCTTGCAAGCACCGAACCATCAAAGTTTGGCTCCCAGCGGGTACTCTATCGGTTCGTCAAAAGTATTGTCCAAATCACGTACACCGCAGAGGTCGTATTCACAATCTACCCGATGATGGGACCAGTTGCAAGGCGCGAAAAAAGATCGCTTGCCGTTTCGCGCCCGCAGATGACCCGCAATGCCCGCGGCGCTTCTCTGCGAGCGCGAAACGGCAAGCGATCTGTGATTATTGCACGACGATGCGGTGAAACTTCTTCTTGCCGTGCCGCAACAGAATCGCATCGTTTTCCAGAGCATCTTCGCGCACGATCAGATCGACCTGCGTAATCGGCTGGCCATTGAGATATGCCCCGCCTTGCTCGATGAGCCGGCGTGCCTCTTTTTTCGAAGCCACCAGTCCCGCTTGCAAAAGCAACTCGAGGATCGGGATGCCGGCGGCCAGCGTCGTCCGCGGCAGCATCGTCGTCGGCATCGCGGAAAGATCGTCGCCGCCCTTGGCAAAAGCCGCGCGGGCCGCTTGCCGTGCCTTTTCCGCCTCCGCCGCGCCGTGACACAGCTTGGTCGCTTCGAAAGCAAGCACGGCTTTCGACTCTTGCAGGGCGGCGCCTTCCACTTGTGCCAGCCGCCGCACTTCGTCCATCGGCAGCACGGTGAAATACGCCAGGAAGCGCTCGACATCGCGGTCGTCGGTGTTGATCCAGTATTGGTAGAAGTCGTACGGCGAGGTTCGCTCCGCCGCGAGCCACACGGCGCCTTGCGCGGTCTTGCCCATCTTGGCGCCGCGCGCGGTGGTGAGCAGCGGAAACGTCAGGCCCCACGCGGTCTTGCCGGCGATTTTGCGAACGAGGTCGGCGCCCGCGAGGATATTGCTCCACTGGTCATCGCCGCCGATTTGCAAGACACACTTGTGCATCTGAAACAACTTCAGAAAATCGTAAGCTTGCAGCAGCTGATAGTTGAATTCGATGAACGACAAGCCTTCCTCGCGATCCATACGCTGCTTATATGCTTCGGTCCGCATCATCTCGTTCACGCGGAAGTGCCGGCCGATGTCGCGCAGGAAATCGATGTAATGCAACGGCAACAGCCAGTCGGCGTTGTTGACGAACAAGCCGCACGTGCCGTCGAGCGTCAGGTAGCGCTGCAGCTGCGCGAGGATGCTTTGGCCGTTCTTGGCGATGTCGAGTGGGCTCAGCAGCTTGCGCATCTCCGTCTTGCCGCTCGGATCGCCGACCAGCGCCGTGCCGCCGCCGATGATCGCGACCGGCGTATGGCCGGCGCGCTGCAGGTGCATCATCGCCATGATCGGCATCAGGCTGCCGCAGTGCAAGCTGTCCGCGGTCGGATCGAAGCCACAATAGAAAACGACCGGCGGCTGGGCCAGCAGCTTGCGCACCACTTCCGTATCGGTGCATTGCTGCACGAAGCCGCGCTCTTGCAGGATGTCGAAGGCGCTAGTCATATGGCCTTACCATAGGATCGCGAAAGGAGTTGGGCAATCAAGTGGGCGGCGCGAAACGGGTCGCATTCGTTTCGCTGGTTTCGGCTGGATCGCAACGATTTGCCCGCGGCGAACGGCGATTCGCAAAGGCCGATTGCGGCTACGATGAGCCACGCGTAGAATGGGATTCACGTGCCGCGCATCAGCCAATTTTACGGAATCGCCGTTTACATGTACTACCGCGATCATGCTCCGCCTCATTTCCACGCCATCTACCGCGAGTATGAGGCACAGATCGAGATTGCCAGCGCCACCGTCCTGGAGGGTGAACTGCCGCGCAAAGCCAGGAATTTGGTCGAAGAATGGGCGCAGATTCACCGAGCACAATTGCAGCGCGAATGGGACTTGGCGCGAACTGGTCAGCCGCTGGAGCCGATTGAACCCTTGGAGTAGATTGGAGAGAAAGCAGTGATTCTGCATATCACAGAAGCTGAGGTCTGCGGGCCGAAAATGTTGCGGTTGGCGTTCAACGACGGCACGCGCAAGACGGTGGAGGTCAGTCCGCTGCTGGCTGGCCCGATTTTTGAACCGTTGCGCGATCCGGTTTATTTCGCGCGCGCGGAACTGGATCGGGTTTGTGGCACGGTGGTTTGGCCAAACGGCGCCGATTTCGCGCCCGAAGCTCTCTATGAACTGGCGGCGGTCTCGCTGTACCGCAAGCGCCGACGAATCAAGCGATGATCTCCCGCACCACATTCCCCGCCACATCCGTCAGCCGGTAATCGCGCCCGGCATGGCGATAGGTGAGCCGTTCGTGATCCATGCCCAAGAGATGCAAAATCGTGGCGTGGAAATCGTGGACGTGAACCGGGTCTTCGGCGACGGTGGCGCCGATGTCGTCGGACTTGCCGTGGACGATGCCGCCCTTGACGCCGCCGCCCGCCAGCCACGACGAATACACGGCCGGATGATGACCTCGTCCGCGCGGCCCATCCTGCCCCGGCGTGCGGCCGAATTCCGACGTCCAGATCACCAAGGTGTCGTCGAGCATGCCGCGCCGTTTCAAATCCTGAATCAATCCCGCGATGGGCCGATCGATGCGCCGGGGCCGCCTGCAATCACGTTGAAGCTCGGAAAACCAGAATGCGGCCCCGGTCAAGTTGAGCTGCTGGTTCGGCCGTGACCACTCATCACGCCCCTGAGTTTTGTCTTTGTAACCGTCTGCGTAGAACCAAACCAGCACGAATCGCGTCAACGAAAAGTAAGATAATAATGAGTTTCCAAATCCAACCCCAGATTGACATCAAACCAAATGCTGCACCCGCAGAAAAATCGATAATCGTTGCAACGACAGCGAAAATGACGTAAATCACCAATCCGATTATGGCCGGGGGCAATGGATTGTTTCTGGCCCAAAAGGCCAAGCCCACAAAAACCAAGCCTGCGATCAGGCCGGCTGATGAAACAATAAGGACCACACGCATCAAACTCGGGCTGGGTCCAATGTAGAAGAGGCCGGGGGTGTTCTTTGCCTTTTCAGCCATTTGCACCGCGTTGTACGAGGTGAGCATTTCGCCGGCGTTGCATAGAATGCTGAGGAACCCAATAATCAGCATGACCAGGTAGACACGACGGGCCTGACGCAAGATATACCTGTCGATTGCACCAGTCGAAACCACTTCGGAAGTGGCCGCATCGAAGCTGAAAGGATCGTCGGGCGACGGGGCGGCTGGCGAAGGGGTGGGGCTCGATGCTTGAGGGATAGCCGCACCAGGGAGTCGCAGTACCGAGCCGCATTTTGGACACTTGACCTTTTTGCCGGCCAAATTGTCATCAAGTTGCCGGGAGTAGTGACATCGCTTGCAGGCGAAAGGAATCATTGCATCCCCTCGATACAAGGCCGAACGATTGCGTTCACCTGCCGGGCCGCCTGCAACGGCGTGGTGGCGCGCGAAACCAGAATGGCGGCCCGGTCAGGTGCAACGCATTGTTAGCGGCTGCTCAGCCAACCAACCCGTTCGCCGACAATGCAGCGAACAATCTCTTGCCAGCTTCCGTGCATTGCTCAGGCGTGAAGCGTTCTGCCTCGAAAGCAGACGAGAAGATTCGTGACAGGGCGAGAACCGCTTCTTTTTCCATTTTGATCCGTGGTAACTGCGTGACGACCGCCGCGATCTCGGAATCGAATTCGTCTGCTGGGGCACCGCCTGCAAGCAACCCATAAGGATCCCATTCGCGAACGACCGAGCCGACGACCTCCAGCGCTCGCTTGTAGGTCGCCTTCTTCATCTTCGTGGCCCCTCGACGCGCCATTTCATTCATCCTCAGGCGGCACCATCGGGACCGAGGGATGGACTGCTCGACGAAGGCATTCTCCGTGCACCCAAAGCTGCTGGCTAGCGCCTTCCGGCAGGTTCACGATCAGCGACAGAAAGTCGTCGCTGCCGATCGGCCCGTATTCGCCACAGAAACAGCACATCGCGTTTGGACGTTCATTCATGCAATCGCCAAAGCCGCTAACTGGTGATTATCGCAACCTGCGCCGGCACCATATCACCTGCGCCGGCACCGTATTGCCGGGCGCCGGCAGCGTATCACGGCGCCGGCATCATATCCAACCCCCATTGCATCGCTGTCAGCGCGATCTGTCAAGCGCCATCCTGGGTGATTTCTTTCTTGACATCGCGCTTTGGATACCGCCTCCGCCGCCGCTGCTCGAACGGCCTGGCAGGCGACGTCAAGCGCTGAAGATCGCGCGTCTGGAGTGTCTTGCCGTTCGCGCCCATGGCCGTCTCCGTCAGCAAATCGGCAGGTAATCACCGTCATTCTAACCAAGCCAACCAGCGGAATAAGTGCATCATCGCCTTTTCCGCTCCGGCAGCGGCGGCATCCGCATCTCCGCGAACAGCCGCTGCGTTTCGCGGTCGCTCTGGTAGAACAGGTGCTGCGGGTCGTTCTTCCACTTCGGCTCCATCAGCGGCAGCCAGTAGCGGAACGGATCGTTCTTGCGGCCGGTGCCTTCGGTCTTGGCCATGCCCAGCTCGACGGCGCGGGACAGCCATTTCCACAGCGTCTGCTCGGCCGGTTTGGGGAAGTCTTCGGGCCATTCGTCAAGAAGTTCGCGGCGCGTCAAGGGATGGTGAGCTTCTTCCAGGACCATGAGGATCACGTCCCAGGTGCCGCGGAAGTCGTCGTCGGTCATGGCGCACACGGTGTAATCGGCGTCGTCGGCGTTGAGCTCGAGCGTGAGGTTGCGCGGCGTTTCCTTGAAGCGGGACAGGGCGTACACCAGGCGGCGGCGCGTGGCGGGGTCGCCGCCGGGGTGGCGCATCTCCAGGCAGATTTCGGGAAAGCCGCCGAACGCCCCGGAGCCGCGCGCCGCTTGGCCCAGCGCCGGGTCGCCCTTCGTCGGATGGTGCAGCAGCCAGATCGTGATGCCGGCGCGCGTGAGCTTCCGTAGCGGCTGCAAGGCTTCTTGCACGACGAGGGCGTTGTTTTCGTTGTTGCCGGGCAGGAAGGACACCACCGTGTCAATCACGACCAAGTCCACGCCAAAGTCGCGGCGCAGCTCGAGCATGTGGTCGAGCAATTCCAGCCATTGTGCGAACGTGGGCCGGCGGTTGAACGGCTCGCAGAACAGGTGGACTTTGCCGCCGAAATCAAGCCGGCGTCGGCGTTCGGCCCAAAGATCGTCGGGCTCCTCGGAAATGACGGCGCTCCTGCCGGGCAGCACGGGCAGGCCGGCGAGCGTGCCGCCCTCGCGTCGGCGCTCGAGCAGCAGCGACACCAGCGTCGTCTTGCCCGATTTCCACAAGCTGGTGATCAGCGTGATTTTGCCGAGCGCGAGATAGCCGAACCAAAGCCAGGCGACCTTGGGCCGTTCCAAAAGGGCCGGGTCGTTGTCCAAGATGCCGGGCCGAAAACTGTGGACAGTCATGGTGAGCCTCCCGATTCGTCTCTGCCCTGTGGGCCGTTTCGTCTCCCCCCTCTCCCCAGGGCAAAAAGGCAGGGGTGAGACGAAATAACGTGTTGGTGGATATGGAGTTGTGTCCTGGATTGGCAGTTTCGTTTCGTCACCCCCGTTGTGCCTGGGCCGCGTAGATGAAACTTGCGATTGGCTTACGGCACAACGACTTGCGAGCGCCACTTTCGTCTACGCTCATGGCAACCTTGAGACTACCAAAGGGGAGGGGGTAGATGCAAAGTCGGCAGTGATCAATTCACGCTTCGCGTCTTTGCTGTGACAACTGTAACAATGTTCGACCAGCAGCGGGCGGATACGCTTTTCGAAGAACTCGATTTGCGCAAGCGTCGCTTGCGTGGATTGGGCGCTTGCCGAAGCTTTCGGCAACCACACAAACACCAACAGTACAACGACGCGACCTAACATCGCAGCTTCAACAATTCGAAGCGCGAAGCCGCCAAGCGAGCGACCAAAACGCGTGTCCACAGTCTGGGTGAAAATGGCTCGCTTCGCGGCCTCGCGCTTCTGGTGTTCACGCGACCTCAACCTTCACTTGTTCCAGCACCTCGCCGATGCTCCGATCCAGAATCGTCAGCATCTCATCAATCTGCTCCGCCGTGACGACCAGCGCCGGCCCGAACGCCAGCCAGTGCGGATCGAACCGGCACAACAGCCCGTTCGCCAACGCGCGCTTGCCGACCTGAGTGCCGAACGCCGTGCTCGCCGCGAAGCGTTCTTTCGTCGCCAGGTTCTTGACAAACTCCATCCCCAGGAACAGCCCCTTGCCGCGGATATCGCCGATGATGCCGTACTTCTTCGCCAGTTTCTCGAAGCCGGACCGCAGCCGGGCGCCCTGAGTGCGTGCGTTGGCGCACAAGTCGCGTTCGATGATCTCGCGCAACACCGCGATGCCGGCTGCGCACGAAATCGGATTGCCCTCAAACGTGTGTCCTTCGACGAAGCCCGGATTCTCGCTGATCGGACCCCAAAAGGCATCGGCAATCGGCTCGCGGCAAATCATCGCCGATACCGGCACGAACCCGCCCGACATCCCCTTGCCTGTGCAGATCACGTCCGGCGTCACGCCAAATGTCTCCGCCGCAAACATGCGTCCGGTGCGGCCGATGCCGGTGATGATCTCGTCGAAGATGAGCAGTACATTGTGGCGGGTGCAAAGGTCGCGCAGAATCGGCAGGTATTCTTCGGGCGGATCGATGATGCCGCCGGTGTGACCGATCGGCTCGACGATGACCGCCGCCACCGTCGCCGGGTCTTCCATTTCGATCACATCGCTGACGATGGTCGCGCAGGTGATGCCGCAACCACACTCCCCTCGCCCCTGGGGGGAGAGGGGTTGGGGGTGAGGGATGTACGTCTTCCCAAACGGACAGCGATAACACGTCGGCGGAAAGACATGGAGAAACCCGGGAGCTAGCGGTTCGTTCACCGTCTTGCGCGACTTCAGTCCCGACGCCGACAGCGAGCCCATCGTCGAGCCGTGCCACGATTGATAGCGGCTGATGACCTTGTACTTGCCCGGATTGCCGGTCAGCTTGTGGTATTGCCGGGCCAACTTGATCGCCGCCTCGGTCACCTCCGAGCCGCCGCACTGGAACTTCACCGCCGACAAATCGCCCGGCGCCACCTCCGCTAGCAAATTGGCAAGCTGCACCGCGACCGGATTGGTGCCGTGCATCGGCGGCGAAAAGTGCAGCGTGTCGAGCTGCTTGTGAATCGCTTCGATGACGCGCCGATTGTTGTGCCCCACCGAGACGACGTAGATGCCCGACAACGCGTCGAGATAGCGCTTGCCGCTCACGTCCCAGTAGTGGACGCCGTCCGCCTTCGCCATGATGAGCGGCTGCTTCGTCCATTCGTGCATCTGATCGCGCACGAAGATATGGCGGAGGAAGGCTTCCTCGGTGGTCTGGGCTTGGGAGATGAGGTCGGGGAAGGGGTCGGCGGGCATCGCGTTGTTCCTTGCAGGAATGCCGTGGGGGTTGTTGTCAACAATCTAAAGGTGAATACGAGGAATAGCAAGAAGCGCCGGCGTGACGGGTATCGCCAGCTCGCGGAACACGTTAACGCAACAGCGCGTGAAATCCAGCCTGATTGAAATGTTGGTCCGTGCTCAGGGCATCTCGCAGACGGCGTTGTTTCATCACCACGAACGAAATGCAATCGACGAGCGACCATTCCTTGTCGGGCCGGCCGGCAAAAAGTCTCAACCCCTCAGCGAAAAGCGTGCCAGACGCGGGGATAATCAGCGTGTTGGGATCGACCAACAGTTGCCTGACGAAAGAACTGTATGCCACGCGGTCGCTCATTCCAGAGAGCGCACTCCCTAGCTCGACGATGACGTATTCCGTCACCACGATTCGACCGAGAAGGCGATTGCTCCAATCGACGGCAGCTTCGTGATGAGCATCCGTCGCACTGAGGAAGGCCACGTAATACGCAGTGTCGGCAAACACCGGCTTCATGTTCGTTTTCGCTTCGGCAGACCGTACAGATAATGATCGAGGTTGACCGACATGTCGCGCGGTAAGTCCTTGATGATGCCGATGAAAGGCGCGAATCGCTCCGCCATGCTGCGCGGCCGCGGTTTTGATTTCGGCTTTTTGCCCGCTTTCGCCCGTTTCCTGACTGCCCGAACGACGACTTCCGTTCCGTCGGGCAGCGCGCCGGGCTTGTCGAGCAGCACCTTGCCGTTCTTCATCTTGCCGCGAAATGTCATGGCTAGACCCGTTTGCGATACTGCTTTGAAATCAATCGATTGGCATCATACCCGTTTGCACTTTTCTCCAAAAGAGCAAGATGCGAATGGTCCGCGAAAGCTGGCTTGCCGTCGCGAGAGTTGCTGCTTGCAATCAGTTCTTGGCGCGGATAGGCTTGACCGAACGTGGTATTTTCTCGTCCGCCTCCGATGTTGCGAAAGCGGTGTCGCATGGGCCGATTGCATTTTGCCGCGTCGCTGGCAGTGGCCGCCTTGTTCTGGGGCAGCGCGTCGGCGCAAGAAGTTTCGGGACCCACCAAGCAGCCGCCGGCTGCGAACCCCAAGCTGCGACTCGATCTCTACGGCGACCCGCTGCCGGCCGGCGCCTTGGTGCGCATGGGCACGTTGCAATTCCGGCAGGCCATCACAACCGCTTCACCGCTGGTCTTTTCCGCCGACGGCAAGCATTTGTTTTCGGCCAGCAGCGGCGACCAAACCCTGCGCATCTTTGATGTCGCGACGGGCAAACAAGTGCAGGCCCATAAGTTTCCGGCGTCAACTGACCGCTACTGGCCTGGCTTGGCCTTGACACCCAACGGGCAGACAGCGGCGGTTGACCCAACCTCGGGCGTGTATTTTCGCAAGGGAGATCATGAAAAGGAATGGGCAAAAATTCCCGTAGACGGTTTGCGTTGGCAGTCAAATGTGGCCTTGTCTTGCGACGGTCGGTTGCTTGCTCTCGGCTCGTATACCGACAGCACGATTCGCCTGTTGGAACCGATCAAGGCAAAAGAGCTTCCTGTTACATTCAAATGTCCCGGCGGCGTTTACGAACTCCTTCTGTCGAGCGACGGCCGATTGCTTGCCGCAGTCGGGCCTAATTCGGTGCTTGTTTGGGATATCCCAACAGGCAAGGAACTTCACACGTTTCCGACAAGGCTGCACATCCGAGCAACGACTGCTGCGTTTTCTTGCGATGGAAAGTTCTTGGCCGTCCGAAGCCCAAGGCAACCGGGACAAGCTCCTGGGCGGGCTGTGAGCATCGTTCTTTGGGATATCGACACCGGCAAGAAAGTGCGCGAGTTTCCGTTCGTGGATTACTACTCGGTCCTTTTTTCACCGGACGGCCAATACCTCGCGGCTACCGGAAGCGAATTGATTTGTGTCTGGGAAGTTGCTACGGGCAGGGAATACCGCAAGTTGCCGCATTTCGGAAGTTCGCCGACCTTTTCCCCAGATGGCCGCACGTTGGCGTATCGCTTCGGTGCCACCATCTGTCTGTGGGATCTGGCGACGGACAAGCAATTCGCGCACCGAGCCGGACACATGACCGACCCGCAGTTAGTGACGTTTTCGCCGAACGGCAAGCTGCTGGCCTCGGCTGACTACAGAAACGCCATCCTCTGGGACGCCGCTACCGGCAAACAACTTCATTGCCTCGAAGGCCATGCAAAAGCAATCGACTGTCTGGCTTTCACCATCGACGGCAAGACTCTCGTCTCGGCAAGCATGGCCGATCGCACCATGCGCCGCTGGGATGTGACTACCAGCAAGGAAGTCAGCCGCCTCACCTTTGAGGAAGACGCCAAAAAGCCAATCCAGCCCGGCAAAAGAAAGAAAACCGATGAACAAGCTCCGTGGCTCGCGAGCACCGTTCGGTTGTCCCACGACTGCCGGACGTTGATTCTGGTCCGGCAGGGGCCCAAGAACCAGGACGAGCGCGCGATCCAAGGCTGGGACGTAGACAGCGGCAAGGAACTGTTTGTTCGGCAAAGCACCGATCAGGTGTTGGTGCCGGAACTGTTGACGCGGGATGGCAAACAATCGAATGCTGCGGCACTCAGATCGATTCTTGTTCAAAACCAGCGGGGCTTCACCCTGAGCACCTGGCCGCCCGTAGTTTCTCCGGACGGCAAGATCATCGCCGTGGCCCACTGGAAATATCAAGAAACTCCGTCCGGCGCCTCTAGCGAAATCGAGGGTTACATTCTTTGGGAACTGGCGACCGGCCAACAACTCATGCGCATTCCGACAGGACACGCCTACCTGGCTGCGTTTTCCGCGGAGAGTCGGATGTTTCTAAGCGTGGGCGCCGATGCACTGCAGGTCTGGGACGTTGCGACCGGCAAACGAGTGTTCCGGCAGTCGGCCCACGAGACCTTTCAAGGGAACCGCGGGACCACCTTTGCCTCATGTCTGGCATTCGCGCCCAATGGTCGCAGCCTGGCCACGGGATTGCTCGATTCCACGATTTTGGTCTGGGATTTGAGTCCAGAAAGGTGGCACGCCCAATTGGCCGCCCCCTCGCTCGGACTCGGTGAATTCGATTCGTTGTGGTCCGACCTAGGTGACGCAGATGCCCGCAAAGCCCACGCGGCGCTGTGGACCTTGGCAGCGGCGAAACCATCGGCTGTCGACTACGTTGACAAGCGCTTACTTCCGACGGTCGCAGTCGATCCGGGAACGATCAAACAGTCCATCGCCGATCTCGCCAATGAACGATTCGCGGACCGCGATGCCGCGATGCGAAAGCTGCGTGCGGCTGGGGAACAGGCGGCGCCAATGCTGCGAGCTGCACTTCAAGCATCTCCTTCCTTGGAATTGCGCCGCCGCCTCGAGACGCTTTTGGATGCGCTGCTCGCTCCGCCCGCGCCGGGCGAGCCACTGCGCCGCTGGCGGGCGATTCAGATGCTCGAAGGCGTAAATACGAAAGCAGCGCGCGGCGTCTTGCAAAAGTTGGCTGGCGGCCCGGCTTGGGCTCGGGAAACGCAGGAAGCACAAGCGGCGCTGCAACGCCTGGTACGGCGCGCCATCGCCGCCGAGTGAAATGAGAACCGATCAACAAAACTCCAGCGCCGTCAGCGCATACACCTTCGCCACGCGCGTCAAATCCGCGATCGACACCCACTCGTTGAGCGTGTGTGCCCCGCCCGCTTTCGGCCCGTGCGTGATGGCCGGCACGTTGGCGATGGACCAGAAACTGTTGGCGTCGTCGCAAAATGGCTTGGCGCCGAGTGGGATCGATTCACCGGTCACGGCTTGGTACGCGCTTTGAAAGACGCCGACGAACGGGTTGTTCTGATCCAGCAAGAAGGCGTCGCGCATCAAGTTGAACTCAACGCCGATCGTCGTGCCGGTCGCGCGGGCCAGCTCATCGATCAAGGCGCGGAACTGGCTTTCGACATCGGCGTGGCGCGTGCCGGGCAGCCAGCGGCGCGTCCCTTGCAGCCAACACAATTGCGGATATTGATTGAAGATCTCGCCGCTGTGAATCTGGCCGATGAACAGGCTCTCCGGCCCCGCTTGCGGATCACGCTTCTTGCCCAACTCGGCGTCCAGCGCGAGCAGCCGACGCACCAGTTCCGCGCCGACGCCGATCACGTTCGGCTCGGCCGGGCGCATCACTTCATGAACCGGCGCACCGGGCCGCTGCACCGACACTTTCCACGTCAGCCCGCCGCGGCCGATGATCGGGATCACCTCGTTCAGATATTCCGGAAGCAGCACCGCGTCGCCGACGTAACCGTCCTTGATCATCTGATTGAGCTGCCGGCCGTCGCCCCACGGCGTTTCGTGCAGATCGTGCGCGGTGAGCAGGATGCCGCCGGTTTCGAGCGCAGCGGCGTCGCGCAGCGCCCGCAATGCTTCGACCGCCGCCGCCGTGCCCGCCTTCATGTCCGACGAGCCGCTGCCGCGCAACAGGTCGCCTTCGATTCGCGGCGGCACGTACGGCAAATGCACCGTGTCGAGGTGTCCATTGAATTGCAAGGTCTTGCCGGGGCGTTTGCCCGCCCAGCGCACCGCCACCGCCGGCGCTTGCGGGTAATTGCCAGTCGGGCGCTCGACGGTGAAGCCGTCCTTTTGCAGAATCTCGGCCAGGCAATCGAGCACCGCCTTGGCTTCGCCGGTGCGGCTGGGAACGGCGACGAGCTTTTGGGCGGTGTCCAGCAGGCGCTCGGGACGAACCGCGCTGAAGACGCGCTGGCGGAGTGCTTCGTTGCTTTTCATGACAGAGATTATCGAGGCTGCGGCGCGCGATTGCAAGTTGTTTCACAGAAGACCGAAAAAGGGGACAGGACCCCTGAATGCAAAGGGTCCTGTCCCCTTTTTCGGTCGACGCTGCGGTGTTGCCCGAGTGATCTCAGCCTCGACAACGATTTGGGCAAGCAGCCGATCGACGCCTTCCGCGAGGGCGGTCAACCTCCGCCTCGACTCGGCCCCGGTTCACTTTCTTGCCTCCCCTTGTCCCGGCGTGCCCTATATCAGAGTAATACGCATGTCGCGCCGCGGGATCGTTCGCGGCTGAGTGCCCGTTTTGCGTTCGAGGCCGAGATATGACGGTGTTGTTGAGCATTCAGGGTGTGACGAAGAGCTTTGGGCCTCGACCGCTGTTTACGGACCTGTCCTTGACTTTGCAGGCCGGCGAGCGCATCGGCCTGGTCGGGCCGAATGGGTCCGGGAAAACGACGCTTCTGAAGCTCCTTGCCGGCTGCGACACGCCCGACGCCGGCAGTCGTTCACTGCGCCGTTCCGCTCGGCTGGGCTATGTCGCGCAGGAGAATGTCTTCGCGCCTGGCCAGACAGTTCAAACGGTCCTCTTGGACGCGCTCGTTGGCGAAGCGCTCGAAGAACACGAGCGTGCCACTCGGGCCGCCATGACGCTCACCCAGATGGGCTTCACCGACCCCGACCAACGGATCGACGTGCTATCCGGCGGTTGGCGCAAGCGGCTGGCGCTGGCGCGCGAATTGGTTCGCCGGCCGGACATCTTGCTCCTCGACGAGCCAACCAATCATCTCGACCTTCCCGGCATCGTTTGGCTGGAACGGCTCTTGCGGTCTGCCCCGTTCGGCTACCTGGTCGCCACGCATGACCGGGCGTTTCTCCGCGCAGTTGCTGACGAGGTGATCGAAGTAAGTCGCGTGTACCCGGGCGGGTCCTTCCGCTCTGTCGGGTCCTACGACGATTTCGCCGAACGCCGCGCAGCGTTTCTGGAAGCGCAAAGCCAGAGGCAGGAGGCGGTGGCCAATCAGGTTCGCCGCGAGACGGAATGGCTCGGACGCAAGGCGGCGGCCCGCACGCGCAAGGCCGCCTCGCGCATCGACGCGGCCGATCAGCGCCGCGCAGAGCTTTCGGAGCTGAACTACCGCCTTGCCGCCGGCGAATCGGCAGGCATCGACTTTGTCGCCACCGGACGCCGGACGCGCAAACTGCTGACGGCGTCGGGCATCGCAAAATCACTCGGCGGCCGATCCCTGTTCGCCGGCCTGGACCTGCGCTTGTCGCCCGGCACGAAGCTCGGCCTGCTCGGACCGAACGGCAGCGGCAAAAGCACGTTGTTGCGGACACTGGCAGGCGAAATCGCTCCGGACGCCGGCGCCGTCAGCCAGGCCGAGGGGCTGCGCACGGTGATGTTCGAGCAAGGCCGCACGACGCTCGATCCCGGCGTGACGTTGCGGAAGGCTCTTTGCCCCAACGGCGACACCGTGATCGTCGATCAGCGCCCGATGCACGTGGTTGCCTGGGCGAAGCGGTTTCTTTTTCAAGAAGAGCAATTGGAGATGCTCGTCGGCGATCTGTCCGGCGGTGAACAAGCCCGCGTTCGTATCGCCCAGCTCATGCTGCAACCCGGCGACCTGCTCTTCCTCGACGAACCCACCAACGACCTCGATATCCCCGCTCTGGAGGTGCTCGAGGACAGTCTCGCGGAATTTTCCGGCGCGCTCGTCCTGGTCAGTCACGATCGGGAGTTGATGGATCGGATTTGCACGGAAGTGGTCGGCCTGGACGGTCGCGGCGGCGCAGCGCTCTATGCCAATGTCAACCAATGGCTGACGGCATATACGCGTGCGGAAGAGGCACGAGAAGCTCCGCCGCCAAGCTCCATAGGCCGACCCAAGCCCGCCGCGCCCCGACCGCGCAAACTCAGTTACCGCGAGCAACAGGAGTTGGCAGGCATCGAGGCAGCCATCCTCGCCGCCGAGGCGAGAGTTGTGACTTGCCAGGCCAGCGTCGAACAGGCCGTGCCGGCTGGACATGTCGCCTTGTCGGAAGCTTGCCGAGCGCTGCAGAACGCCCAGCATGCCGTGGAACAGCTCCATGCGCGTTGGCAAGAGTTGGAAGACAAGCGCAGCGATGCACTGGGCTAATTCGTCCAGGATCTCCGCGATCTGCTCGTTCGTCAGCCGTACTTCGGCCGGCTGGCGCCGCCCGGACCCGGCCCGTGCATTCGCTCCCCCCTCGCCGAAATCCGAATAAACCGCGTGCTCGCGGCGGCGCGGGTGCCATACCGGCGCCATTGCGACTGGGCCAAACGACTAGCTCATTTGGCCTAGTCGTGCAAAGTCGTGCCCACGCCATAATTCATGACCTGGCAACAGGTTGTGGCGGCGAAATCTGCGACTAGCCCACAATCCCACATTTGCTGCAAGTGGGTAAGGGAGAGGAGTCATTCCTCTCCCTCCCCGTTGTCGCCAGGGGGTTGCTTCCCCCTATTTACCGGCGTGCCCTTTTCGGGCACCGGGCGACGCCATGGTCAGGGCCTCGTACG
>Ga0080064_1001809_pt1 | contig 40280 bp, 39 predicted proteins | sample Subgrocontami54m_FD_69260 | JGI IMG/M metagenome (GOLD analysis project Ga0080064, IMG submission 69260) | Subsurface groundwater microbial communities from S. Glens Falls, New York, USA - GMW46 contaminated, 5.4 m (SPADES assembly) (version 2) ...
GAGAAGGACGCGCGGGAGAAGAAGAACCTATCCGTGCTGAAAGGCAAGACCCTCGCTACTTTATTCTTCGAACCGTCGACCCGCACCCAGATGTCGTTCCAGGCCGCCATGCTGCGTCTGGGAGGCAACTTCGTCGGCTTTTCCGATCCCAAGTCCACGTCGGCGTCCAAAGGCGAGACGTTGGCGGACACCATCCGGGTGGTGGAAGGATACGCGCATGCCATCGTGATGCGCCACGCCGTGGAAGGCGCGCCAGCCCGCGCCGCCGAATTGACGGATTTGCCGGTCATCAATGCCGGCGACGGGTCCAACCAGCATCCCAGCCAGGCCTTACTGGACTTGTTCACCATCCGGCAGGAAAAGAAATCCATCGACGGCCTGACCATCCTGTTGGCCGGCGACCTCAAGTACGGCCGCACCGTGCACTCGCTCATGTACGCCTTGTCGCATTACGACGTGGATATCCAACTCTTTTCGCCGCCCAGCCTCAAGATGCCGGAGTCCATCGTCGCCGACGTCAAGGACCGCGTCTCGGTCACGGAAGTGACGGATTTCGGGGAGGCCGACGTGGTGTATGCCACGCGCGTGCAGCGCGAACGCTTCGCCGACCCGGAAGAATACCAAAAAAGCCTGTACACCATCGACGAGTCGGTGTTGGCGAAAATCAAGTCGGACGCCATCATCCTGCACCCGTTGCCGCGCGTCAAGGAAATCGCGCCGGAAGTCGACGCCGACCCGCGGGCCAAATACTTCGACCAGAGTTTCTACGGCGTGCCCACGCGCATGGCCATCTTGGAAACCCTCATCGGTGCTTCGAATGATTGATCCGAAAGAATCCGCTTACCTCAAGGCCAAAAAGATCGAGACCGGCACGGTCATCGACCACGTGCCCAGAGGCGTGGCCCTCAAGGTGTTACGCGTGTTGGGCATCGAAAGCGATTTTCCCGGCACTGTCACCGTGCTGATGAACGTGCCATCGTCGCATTACGGCTCGAAAGACATCATCAAGATCGAAGGCCTCATCCTGCAGAAAAAGGAAATCGCCAAGATGGCGCTTTTGGCGCCGGCCGCCACGGTGAACACCATCCAGAACTTCACCGTGGTGGACAAGTACGTCGTCCAAGTCCCCTCCGTTCTGGAAGGCGTGGTGGCGTGCCCGAATCCCACGTGCATCACGCGGTCGGAAGGCACCGCCCGGCTGCTCGTGGAGAACGCTTCACCGGTTTGTCTGCGTTGCGCCTACTGCGAGAAAGTCTACGCAGAGTCCGACATCACGTATTGAAGGTCTGCAACCCCTATGTTTCGCGACCGCTTGGAAAAAGAAGCCCACCTTCGCAACAGCCGCCTGATTTTGGCGTTGGATGAGCCGGATTTCAAGAAAGCGTTTGACGTGCTGAAGAAAAGCGCGAAATACCTTTTGGCCGTCAAGGTGCATCCCGAAATGCCGCTGATCTGGGGCAAGAAACCGGCGCAAGTCGTTGCCAAATTCCACCAAATCCTGCCGTTCGTCATCCTGGATGCCAAACTGGCCGACATCGGTTCCAGCAACGCGTTCAAGTCCGAATACCACTTCCAGCAAGGGTACGACGCCATCATCTGCCACGGTTTTCCAGGCAAGGAAAGCGTGGCGGCGGTGCAAGCCGAAGCCGCAAAAGCCCAAACCGCCCAAGGCAGTGAGCGCGGTGTCTTTTTGTTGGCGGCCATGACGTCCCCGGGCCACCTGTTTTCCGAGTCCACGGCCCAGAAAATGGCGCAGATGGCGCAAGAGCTCAACGTGGATGGCATCGTGGCGCCCGGCAATCAATACGACCTGTTGGCCAAGATCCACTCCTTTGCCCCCCAAATCCCGATTTTGTCGCCGGGTATTGGCACGCAAGGCGGTGACGCAAAGCTTGCCGCCCAAAGCGGCACGAAGTATGCCATCGTGGGCCGCTCGATTCTGCAGGCTGAAAAACCGGGTTTGGAAGCCCGAAGAACGTGCAACCAAGTCAACGAGGTTCTTTCCGCATGAGTGTTTCCAAGACCAAGGCGGTTTCCTTGAAGCCGTACCAAGTCAAACTCGTCGAATTCCTCCTCACGCAAGGCGTCTTGCAATTCGGCGAGTTCAAACTCAAATCCGGACGCTTAAGTCCGTACTACTACAACGCGCGCAACCTCAACACGGGCGAGGCACTTTCCCGCATCGGACAGGTCTACGCCGAAAAAATCGCGTCCGAACTCAAGCAGACCGACGTCATCTTCGGACCGGCGTACGCCGGCATCCCCCTGGTCGCGGCAACCGGCGTGCAGTTGGCCCAGATGGGCAAGAACGTGCGCGTGGCGTACGACCGCAAGGAAGCCAAAAGCTACGGCGATGCCAAGACCGGCTCCGTCATCATGGGCGACGTCAAGGCCGGCGACCACGTTTTGCTGGTGGACGACATGGTCACCACGGGCGGCACCAAGCTGGAAGTCAAGGACAAGATTCTCCAAAACATTCCCGGCGTCCAATTCGTCGGCATTCTTGTCGTGTTTGACCGCAAGGAAAAAGACGATGCCGGCGTGTACTCCGGCGACGCGCTCAAGGCGGCGGGCCTGCCGCTTCATTCCGTGTTGAACGCGCCGGACCTGTTCGAGTACTTGCACAACCGCGACGTCAACGGAAAAGTCCACGTGAACGACGCGCATTACGCCGCGTTCCAGGCGTATCGCAAGCAATACGGGGTTTGAGTCTTACATGCATTCCAGCGGGCGTTTCTTGGTCACGCACGCCCGCATCGTTTCACACGGCAACCGCCTCCACGATGCCGAAATCCTGGTTTTGGACGGCACGATTGCCGGCGTGGGCAAACCCGGCGAACTTTCGTTTCCTGATTCTTTGGCAACCGTCGATGCCAACGGCCTTCTGGTCCTTCCTGGACTGATCGACCCGCACGTCCACTTGCGCGACTCCGGCGTGTTGAATTCCGAGGAACGCCAAAAGGAAGATTTTGCTTCCGGCACGAAGGCCGCCGTGGCAGGGGGTGTGACGACGGTTTTGGACATGCCCAACACGGTTCCGCCCACGACTTCACTACAGGCCTACGCCACTAAGCGTGACCATGCCGCCACGACCAGTTACTGCGATTTCGGTTTGTTTGCCGGCGCGGCCCAGGACAACGTCAACGACGTTCCGGCCATGATTCGCGCCGGGGCGGTGGCGTGCAAGATGTATGTGGGCTCCTCGACGGGCAACCTATTGGTCGCGGAAAGCTCAATGGAAGAAAAATTCTTCAAGTCCGCGGCGGAACACGGCTTTGTGTTGGCCATCCACGCGGAAGACCAAGCCTGTCTTGAAAGGCACGCCGCGTTCTACAACGACAAGGTCGCCCCGAGCCACAGCGACGTGCGGCCCGCCGAGTGTGGCGCGTTGGCCGTGAAGCGCGCCGTTGAGTTCACGCGCATCCACCGCAACAGAACCTACGTCTGCCATTCCTCCACGGCGGAAGAAGCCCGACTCATCCGCAATGCCAAAGCCGAGGGTTTGTCCGTATTCATGGAAGTCGCGCCGCATCACTTATTCTTCGACCAAGGCGAACAGGACCGCCAACACAACAAGGTGCGCATGAATCCGCCGCTGCGTTCGAAAGCCGACGTCCAAGCGCTTTGGACGGCGTTGAATGACGGCACTGCCGACGCGATCGGCACCGACCACGCGCCGCACACGTTGGAACAAAAACGCCGAGCCTATTGGGACGCGCCTTCCGGCGTGCCCGGTTTGGAAACGCTGTTGCCCCTCATGGTGACGGCGGCGCTGGACGAAAAAACGACGTTGGAAACCGTTCAAAAACTGTGCTGCCACAATCAGGCCCGCATCTTCGGCTTGCACGCCAAAGGCCGCCTCGAGTCCGGCTTTGACGCCGACTTGGTGTTCGTGGACTTGGAGACCGAGCGACCCGTGGATGAATCCAAATTGTTTACGCGGTGCGGCTGGAGTCCGTACGCGGGAATGCGTTTAAGAGGTTGGCCCGTGAAAACGTTTTTGAGAGGCCGCTTGGTCTTCGACAACGGCTCTCACATCGGACCGATGGGGCGGCAGGTTACACTCGAGCGTAGATGACGCTCGCTTCAATTTGTTCTGATCCCGTCATCCGATTGTTGCATTTCGGTATTTTCTTCATCATGCCGAGTATCTCTCTTGGCTTCTTATCGAGGTTATCCAACGAATATACTAAGTCGGCGACTGATGTTTGCCCCCGGACGCGTACGCCTGGGAGGAAACTGACTATTTGGCTCATGATTTGATCGATTGGTGAACGGTTTGGAACGATGGGTTTACCGGGGTGCGTTTCCCAAAACGTTTTTGGATTCTTGAGCGTCAGCATCAGGTTCATTGGCCCTTGTCTTCCATTGATACGCTGGTTTTCGACTGCGATTCGTTTGATATCGCTCCAATGGATCCAACCGGGCCCGTCGAATACGGGTTGACGGAATATGCCGATTCCTCCCTCAGAAAGGATGATGGCAGGCTGTTCTTTGAAGCGAATCGTCGCAATGCGAAACGCGTAAACCCCGGCATGAATTGCTATTACTGTCAGAATAATCCCGCCAAAGCCTATCGTAAAAAACTCCAACCAGTATCCATTGTTGGCGGCTTCAATAACCAGCGAGAAAACCAACGGTACGCAAATTGTCAACCCAATCGTTGCAGCCAGCGTCTTTGCAAGCGAAGGCTTCAGGAATACGCGACTGATTATTTTGCCCGGATGCCTTTGCGTTTCCTTGCTTCTCATTGAAAGCCTTAAGAGTCATCCGAATTTAAAGACTAAAGACGCGAAAGTGTCATGGATGCCGATTTGAATGGTTGACCTGTCCAATTTATTCCTGGGAAAAACCGCGCCGAACCCCACGGTGCTGGCGTCCGGATTCATGGGCGTCACCGGATCGTCGTTGGCTTCCGCTGCCAAGCACGGCGCCGGCATGGTCACCATCAAATCGCTATCCTTAGAGCCGCGCAAAGGCCACAAGACGCCCGTCATCGTGGGCTTTGACGGGGGCATGCTCAACGCCGTGGGTTTGTCCAACCCCGGTGTCGTGAACGGCGTGGACGAACTCAAGATCGCCAAGAAGAAAGCCGGCGTGCCGGTCATCGCATCGGTCTTTGCCGACTCGGTCGACAACTTTGCCAAAGCCGCTGCAGCCGTAATGCCCGCGGAACCGGACTTTCTGGAATTGGACATTTCGTGCCCCAACGTGGACTCGGAATTCGGAATCCCGTTTGCCGCCGACTCGAAAGCCGCTGCGAGCGTCACCACGGCCTGCAAGAAAGCCGTCGGCTCGGTGCCGCTTATCGTGAAACTCTCGCCCAATGTCACCGCTATTGCACCGGTTGCCAAATCGGTGGAAGCCGCCGGCGCCGACGCGCTCAATTGCATTAACACGCTCAAAGGCATGGTGATCGACCCGGTGGCCCGCCGACCCGTGCTCACGAATAAGTTCGGCGGCGTTTCAGGCCCCGCGCTCAAACCCGTGGCCATCCGATGTGTCTACGAGTGCTACAAAGCGGTGAAGATTCCCATCATCGGCACCGGCGGCGTTTCCACGGGCAAGGACGCGGTGGAAATGATGATGGCCGGCGCAACGGCGGTCGGCGTCGGCTCGGCATTGTACTATCGGGGTTTGGATGCGTTCAAGCTCATTACGAGCGAGATGAAAACGTGGATGAAATCGGAAGGATTCAAAACGCCTAAAGAGTTGGTGGGTTTGGCGCATCAAAGTTAGAGGATTTGACAAATGCCTGAACGAACTCAAGCCCTGAAAATAATCTACCGGAATCTATCGGAGGCCAAACTGGGGCCGCTTCGGCTTGGCGAATTGAACCTTCCTGGACAAAAGCGCGGGATGCAGAGTTACCATGGGATTGGCTTTATTGTGGTCGGCAGCTCAGAAAAGTTACTGGCAGCCATGATGCCTTCTGGCGTTATGATGAACTCTGAATTTATTTTGAGAATTCAAAGAGCCGTTCAAAAGAAGTTCCCGGATGTGCAGGTCATCGGAACCACCGTCAAAACGCCCGGGGCGTACCGTGGCGCGGTAATGTTTGCCGCTGTAAAAAACAGCCCCCTTAATCACGAAGACATCCGGAGGGCCGAGCAAACGTACGCTTCCTCGTTCGGTGAAACACAATGACATCTTGGTCTCACATCCACTGCCGCGCCGAATTCACCATGGTGCCCATCGTGCGCATCCACGAGGAGAATCCGCACACGCGCACGTTCTTCTTCAAGCATACGCTGAACGCTAAACCGGGTCAATTCGTCATGTTGTGGCAACCTGGTTTTGACGAAAAACCCATGAGCGTCGCGTTTTCTCAAGGCGAGGAATTCGGCCTCACCGTGGCCAAAGTCGGCCCCTCGACCGAACACTTGTTCACGCTCAAGAAAGGCGACCGTCTCGGCGTGCGCGGGCCGTACGGCACGCACTACACGCTTCCCGGATCGCGCGAAAACAAGATTCCAGCCAAACACAAACGCATCGCCATGGTCGGCGGCGGATTCGGTTCCGCCCCGCTGCGCTTTCTGACGGAGCAGGCCGTGCCTTTGGGCTTTCATGTCGACTTCATCCAAGGCGCCCGCTCCGAGGACCGGCTCATCCTGCAGAACGACATCCAAGCGCTGGGTGCGCACCTGCATGTCGCGACCAACGACGGCTCACAGGGGCACAAGGGTCTCGTTACGGACGTGTTGGAAACCCTCTTGGTCACGAACAAGGGAAAATACGATTGCGTCTACACCTGTGGCCCGGAACTCATGATGCAAGCCGTGGGCAAACTATCCGAGGCAGCGGGCGTGCCGTGTCAGGTGTCGGTCGAGCGGTACATGAAGTGCGGCTTCGGCGTCTGCGGGCAATGCGACTGCGGCGGGATGCTGACGTGCGTCGAAGGGCCTGTCGTCCTTTATTCAGAAATCAAGAAGAATCCGGAATTCGGCGTGTTCCACCGCGACGGCGCCGGGTTGAAGCATTACTACAAGTGATGGCGTTTTTATTCGGTTCGACCGGTTCTGACTTTTCGTCAAGCCTAATAATCCGTCGTACGTCATGTTGGCATGGTATCAGCAAAGGCGCCGGCGCGGCCGTACCGCCGGTTGTTCAAGCGGTTAGATGGGGCCCTCCGCGAGGCCCATGAACATGGCAAATTGAAGTACGTGGGTGGTCTTTCTGACTTGCGGGACCAATTGGCCCAACTCCGCCTATCTTCGTCCCACTTGGAAGACGTCAAGAAGGCACTGCATATCGCGTCTTTCCGTTCCCAGCAGTTCCTCAAGGACCTTCAGCCGGATGAACGGCTTTCGTTCGATAAATCGGTGGCGGACTTCCAGCGGCGTTTCGGCCACATACCGGCCAATTACGAAGTCCAGAACGAGTCGCGGGCGTGGTTTAACCTGCAGAACCACACGCCGGTGCGCGTCAAAAACCACTGCGTCGCCGTCTCCGCCGCCATGGCGGTGTTGCTTTACTCGTTGATCGGTAGCAAGGCGCGCATCGGCTTCACGGCCATGCCGGGCCATGTCAGCACTACGTTGCGGCTCAACGGCATCGTCCATGTGGTCCACGCGTTCGGCGTGCAGCCTTTGACTGGTTTCAAGGCCGCCTTGGCCGCGGCGGCGCGCGACGAGCGACATCCGTTGCGCAAGTTGGCCGAGAACGGGGGTTTGCATCGCATCCGGCCCGTTGAGGCCTATCTGGACGGCTACATGCCCTTTGCAGAGGGCCACGCCGCTGCCCGGTTGCGCCGCGTGTCGGCGTTGCTTAACCGTGCGTTTGCCCACGCGCAATCCGGCAACTTGGACGATGCGGAACGATTCGCCCGCGAAGCGCGCCGTCTTTCGCCCGGCAGCTTCCGTCCGTTGGCGCTTTTGTCCCGCATCTTTTATCATCAGAACCGTCTTGATCTATCGGTCCAGGCCGCGAGAGAGGCCATCCGGCTCAATCCGTTGACGCCGGAGGCGCATCACCAGTTGGGGGTGACGTTGCGGGCGCAGAAGAACTACGCCGAGTCCATCCGTGCGTTTGACGCGTCGTTGGTCATCCGTCCGGATGCTCCCTCCACGGTTGAGGCGCAACAAGACGCTTGGGCGCGGTGGAGCCGCGAGTCCGGCTTGTTCAAGGGCCTGGCCGTCGATGCAGCCCGAGGTTGGCATGCGTTCAAGCGCCGTTGGAGTCCCGTTTTCCAGCGCGCATAAAAACCGCCCGGCCCAATATGTTCCTTGCATTCATCGAGGTGTACGTTTCATGCACGTTGGTTTTGTCGGACTTGGCCGGATGGGTAAGCACATGGTGTTGCGCGGTCGCCCCGGGGGAAGGCGTTCCCCCTGGCCCGCAACGGTGGCAGGCGATGGTCATGCAGGACCATCGCTAACTTCCGCTGGCCTCGCCCCCTTCTTGACGTTTGGAGCTGATTGAACATGCATGTCGGTTTTGTCGGCCTTGGCCGGATGGGTAAGCACATGGTGTTGCGCCTCAAGGCGCACGGCTTCCATGTGGCGGCGTTCAACCGCTCGCCTGAGAAAGTCAAGGACATCGAGAAAAACGGCGTTTCCGGGGCATACAGCCTCAAGGAACTGGTGCAGAAGTTGGACGCGCCCCGCGTGATCTGGCTCATGGTGCCCCAAGGACCCACCGTCGACGAGATGATTGACGGCGTGCTGCCGCATTTGTCGCCCGGTGACGTCATCGTGGACGGGGGCAACAGCTATTACAAGGATTCCATGCGCCGCGCGGCGCAACTGAAATCCAAAGGCTTCCACTACCTGGACATCGGCACCAGCGGGGGACTGGGCGGCGAGCGGCATGGATATTGTTTCATGGCCGGCGGCGAGCCCAAGGCTTACGCCATGGTCGAACCTGTGCTCAAAGTATTGGCTGCACCCGGCGGCTATGGTCTGTTCGGCCCGTCCGGTGCGGGCCACTTCGTCAAGATGGTTCACAACGGCGTCGAGTACGCCATGCTGCAGAGTTACGGTGAAGGGTTCGAGCTGTTGAAGAACGCATCCGAGTTCCGGATCGACTTGCACAAGGCGGCGCACGTGTGGAACCGCGGTTCCGTCATCCGGTCCTGGTTGTTGGAACTGGCGGAAGACGCATTGCAGAAAGACGGCCACTTGGAGCGCATCGGCGACTCGATCGGCGGCGGCAGCACAGGCGAGTGGACGGTCAAGACGGGCATCGAGCAAAAGACGCCGACGCCCATGATTTCCACGGCACTCAACGCCCGTTACGTGACGCGGCAGGCGGAAAGCTTCGCCGGAAAAGTCGTGGCCGCGTTGCGCCAAGGCTTCGGCGGACACGACGTCGTCGAAAAAGGGGTTGCACCCACTACTGCGGGCAAGGGCAAGAAAAGCAAATAACCGCAAGTTTTGTCCGTTTCTTTTTTTCACGCTTTTTTTTAGCGGGTGGCTTTTTTTTCCCGTCTTTTCCTAAATCGGCAAATACGGTCGTCCGAAGTACGCGGCGACCCACAACACCAGCCCGATGATCAGCGCGATGGCGCTTTTCTTGGCGTACTCGTGCCACAACCCTTTGCCTTGGTAGTCGTTCAGCAGGCCTTGGCCCAAGTAGGTTGCAGACAAGGCGATGAAGATCTGCGGTACGGCGAGCAACAGATACGTCCATTGCACGGCGCCGGTGGAATAGAGCGAGCCGAACTTGATGCCTTCTATCCCTAACGCCAACGGGGCGGCAAAGCCGAAGAACAAAAGGCTGAACGCGAAGACGAACGCGATGGCGACCAATTCGCTGAACAAGTCGTCCGGAATGAATGCGTACGGCGGCGTCAGGGTGAGCGGTTCAGCCTGGGTGGTGTTGTAGCCGTATACGGCGGCGAACGTGGCGACGAAGACGACGAACGAAAAGACCGCGATGAGTTTCATGCCGGTTCCGATTCACCCGTTCAGACGTAATAGATGTGGATGTGGGGTACGCCTTGCACTTTCTTGATTTGCTTGGCGTCTACCTTCAACGCCGCTTTGGCGCAGGCGACGGATTTGGGTCCCACCGCGTTGACGTTGCGTGCGGCTCTCAGAAGCGCTATGGCTTGCGTCTCGGTCACGCCGTTGCCTTCGTAGAACGACCGGTACAACTTCAAATCCAGCGTGACGTCGCCTTCTTTCAGCACTTTTCCCAGCAATTCCTTGTCGCACAATGCCGTCACGTTCCATGTGCGGCCTTCGCGATCGACGCGGTGGTGGACTTTGGCCATCATGCCGCGCGGCGCCTCGCCACCGGCTTGCGTGTGGATGCGGGTTTGGGTGCCGGCTTTGCAACTGCCGTCGGGCGAGCTGGGGGTTTCTCTAACGGCCGTGCCAGCAGCGCGGGTTTGGGGCGCAAGTCGGCATAGGCGTGGGCCATGAAGTGGTATTGGAACACATGGGTGAAAAATACGCCGACCAATGCCCCGATGCCGGCGACGCCCATTAGGATCAATCCCGGGAGGTTGAGGTTCGTCAGCGACAGGCGGGTGAGTAAGAGGATGATGAGCACCAACACGATCAAGACGATGAGGATGGCCACGATCAGGGCGAATGCCATCACGCCGGACACCAGCATGGCTAGAAAGACGCCCACGGGTTTTTCCAAGGCCAACTTGTAACTGCGGCGGATGGATTCGAACACGCCGCTGCCGTCCAGCACGGCGGCATATTCGGCGAATGCCAGCAAGAAGGCCAGCACCAGCGATACTACGATGCTGAGGATGAACGTCAAGAGCGCCGCGGCCGGAACCGCTTTGGTCAAGACTTCGAACAACATGTTGGACGCCAGGCTCAGGGCCATGGTCACGGCCACGACGCCGACCAAGGTCCACAAGCGGGGGGAGAATTGCGTCCAGCTTTCCGACAGGGTTTCGGCATGCATCGTGTTGCGGATGACGGTGCCCGTTAGCGCGAGGCCGCCGATGGCAAGGGCGGCGATCCCGACGAGGGCGACCAACAACAGGGGCCCCAATGCCGCGGGGTTGCGGATGAACGCCGACGGGTTGGCCGGTATTCCGAAGGCCGACAGCAGGATGAATCCCAGCGCCAACAACAGGACCAGGACGCCGAGCGTGAAGGCGGTAAACAGGAGGACGGCTTTGGAGTGCCGGGCGTACGACAATGCGTCTTCAATGGCTTTGGTGTATTCCATGTCATTGCCTTACGCTGACGTCGCTTTTAAACGGTGTGGAACTTTCCGGATTATCCGGTCCGTTCCATCATGCGTCGGCGGGTTTGCCATCGAGCCAGTTCCGCGGATTTGAGGGTCAGGCGCGGGACGTATTTTCTCATGTGGGTGGGCGCGGCGGCGAATCCTTTGGTCGATGCCATTTCGTGGAATGCGACGCCGCGGGCGTTTTCCTTACGTTTTTGGAAAATCTTGTCGACGTGTTTTTGGTTCTGGTTGAGCGCGGTGAGGAATTGGCGCGCCGGCTGGTTTTTTGGGTGCGTTTTCTGTTGGGATACGCGTTCGGCATAGCGGCGCATGGTGCGCAGCATCATCATGCCTTGCTGCGACTCGCCGTGGTTTTCGCTGAGTACTTTGTTCTCCACATGCGCCAGCAGCATGCGTTTGTACGCTTCGTCGGACAACTGGTTGGGCGCGATTTTGAATTTGGGGTCGAACTGCTGGATGATGTGCGCGATGGTGAGGCTGTCAAAGACTAGGCTGGCCATCGGGATGGTGGATGCCAGGAACGTGAGGCCGCGGTGGGCCGCAAAGCTCAGCGGGGTTTCCACGATGCTTCGGTTGCGACTGGCGGCGCTGTTGGATAGTCCGGCCTTTATTTTTCCAAAGAAACCTGCTTTTCCGGGCTTGTTGAAAACATTACGCCATCCGGTTTTCGGCTGTTTCCACAGCGTACTGTTTTGGTCGAAGAGTGTTTTCATGGCGGGGTGCGTCCTTGAACATAATGCGGACGGGCCAATAAAAGCCGTGGGGTCTGCACATGGGAAGCCTGTTTTTTGCCACCGGGGTCATGCTTTTTCCCAAAGGGCTTTGGATGCCAGCATGCCTTGCATTCCGCCGGAGTAGCATTCGATCGTCACTTCCGGCACGTGGGCGGCGGCCAGTTGCCGCTTGACGTCGGACCAATCGATTGTTCCTTGTCCCAGCGGGAGGTGCAAATCGCTTTGGCCGTCGTTGTCCGAGACGTGCATGTGGCGCACCCGGCCAGTCTGAAGGAAGGCGTCCAGCGTACTGCCGCCGTGGTTTGCGCCACAAATGACGTGGCCCACGTCGACGTTGAGCCTGACGCGGTCTTCCAGGCCCGCGGTTTGGATGAGTTCGACCATTTTATCAACGTGGGTGAATGGACCGTGCGGCAGGTTCTCCAAAAGTAATGGGGCCTTTTTTGTTGCCGCGTCCACCTTTTGCAGCGATTCGGCGTTCCACTCCATCATGTATTTGGATACGAATCCGTAGTCGCCGTCGGGGTGGAACACGACGGTTTGGGCTCCAAGGTCCTCCAACCATGCGAGGGCTTCATTCGCGGTCTTTACCGCGGCGTTTCGCACGTCGGCGTACGGCGAGCCGAACGGCAGGTGCGCCGGCGTCTGGCCGTGCAGCGGCAAACCGGTTCTTTCAAGGGCGTCGCGGATGGATGGCGCGTCCATTTTCCCAGGAACGGCGGGGTAATCCAATGCTAAGTCGATGTATTGGAATCCCGCCTCGGCGTAGGCTTCAATCTGCGTCTGGAGGTTTTCGTCCATCTGCGGGTTCAATGCGGCGCCTAAGAGCATGTCGGCTCACCGGTTGAGTTGCTTTGCGACGTCGAGGGGGTACGTCTTTTCGAACGTCTTTTCCTGTTTCTTGGTCAGCACGATGCCGGGCCGGTAGAACTTGCGGTAGACTTGGAGGATGCCGGTGGGTTTTTGGCCGCGTTGGATGCGGCTCAGGTCGGTTTTGACCAGTTTGACGAAGCGGTTGATCACGACTGGATCGAAATGCGTGCCGGCTTCCTGCTTCATGAATTCCAGGGCGCGCTCCACGGAGAATTGGTACGTCAGCGACCGGCGTCGGACGTTGCCTTCGTCCACGTCGGTGCCGGGAATGGGCTTGGGGTACTTGCGTTTGGTGACCAGCGCGTCGAAGACGTCCATGACTGACACCATGCGGGCGAACGGGTGGATTTCGTCGCCTTTGAGCGGCCGGATGACGACTTTGGCGTGGCCCTGCTCCAAGTCGTTGCGTTCCTTCACGCTCAAGTAGCGGCCGTCAGGGTGGCCGTCGGGCACGATCTTGGCTTCGTGGATTTTTCCGAGTACGGCCGCGGGGTCCTTCCCTTCGGTCACGGCCAACAATTCATCCTTGCTTAAGTGGACATACAGGCGGTGTTCGTTGCCGTCGGCGTCGCGGTAGAACGGATGCCACGGGTACGCACGGGCGCTGCCGTCGTGCCAGCTGTGGTGGTCGGTGATCGTCCGCGAAATCGGGTGGAAGCCGGGATAATGCTTGGCCACCACGCCGCCGAGGATGGCATGTCCCCGCATTTCCTCGAATTCGTGGCGGCTCAACTGGTCCTGCTTGTTGAGCACGGCGTCGGAGATGAGGATCTTGCCGGAATCGTGCAGTTGGGCGCCTTCCTCCAGTTGCGAGAAGTCATAATCGGTGAATCCGAATTCCCGGCTCAAGGCGCGGGCGAGGTGCAGTGAACCTTCCCGCACGCGGTCGGTATGCTTGCGCGTATAGGGGTCTTTTTCCTCGATGGCCGCGATGAGTTCTTTTTGACGCTTGTTGGCCATGTGTTCCATTTCCGAGCGCAGCAACCGCCGTTCCAGGACGTCTTCCAGCTCCGGGTGGTTCAAAAGGCGTTGCGTATAGGCCATGACGTCGGATGGCACGCGGCGTCGGGCATAGGCCGTGATGCCCATCATGGGCCGTTGTTGGGGCAAATGGATCAGCGGCGCGTCCTGGATGAGTTCGTCGGACGGGTGCAAGGCCGGCACGAACATGGCCGAATGCAGCACCGCCGGGTTTCTCGGCGTGCCGATGACGGTTTCGACTTGCGGGTCATGCGGCGTCTCGTGGTACCGTTGCAGTAGGACGGCCGTGGGCCGTCCGGTCTGCGGGTGGCGGTTTGCATGGCCGTTGGGTGTGACGAATTCGCCGCGCATGGCCGTGGCCGTCATGCGATCTCCATAGAGCGGAAAGACGCGGCTTTTCAGGCGGCCGACCAGGCCGGCCCGCCGCCGGGTATGATAGCCTTTGCCGAAGATTTCGACGAGTCGGTAGTGATCCAAGTCGCGTTCGTACTCCGGATGCCGCGTCAGCGTCAGGTAGGACATGGCGTCCCATTGGCAACTGTGGTACAGGTCCTTGACGAGGGTGTAGACGGCGCGGCCGGGGTTGCGCTCTCGCTTGGCGTCCCGTATTTTCTCGTCGAGTTCTTTTTCGCTCAACGGTTCCAGCGTGTGTTCGTCCACGATGCGTTGCGCCAACGCGTCCAACTGGGGTGCCAGGTTCGGGGCCTTGCCCCGGTTGTCGATGAGGTCGTATTGACAGCCGCGTGGCAACGAAAACGGCCGGTAGTACCCCTCCTTTTGGGATTGTTCCAACGCGGCGCTGGTCAGGCCGGAGTCGTACGCGTTGCGTCCCTGCGCTTCGGCCTGAATTTGCCGCTCAAGGCGCGTCGGATACGGTGTATTGACTTTGATGTATTTGACGTCGACGCCGTGCTGCGCAGCGGCTTTTTCGATGGCTTGGCGGTACTGCGGCTGGTCGAACACGCCTTCGACGATGATCGGTGCGTCGTCGTTCACGGACAAGTGGTCCGACAGGGCGTAGGCCAGACGGTCATAGCCCAAGGCGCGGCGGTGATCGATGTCCAAGGCTTCGTCGCGCGGTTCCCGGAATTGATCGGTGCGGAAATGCATCGGGCGGATGCCGGACTTTTTCTCGATCTTGCGGACCAAGGATTCGCCGACGATGCTCTTGCCGCTTTTGGGCAGTCCGCAGACGACGAAGACCGTCTGCGTATGCAGGATGCGTCGCGGCGTGGCCATGCGTTTAGGTAGGACTGCGGCGGTTTAAAAAATCGCGTCAGGACGTCGTGGCGGCCAACGGGAGGCGGATGCGGAAGGTGGTGCCGGGGTCGTCTTGCGGTTGCACGCTGATCGTTCCGCCGTGTTTCTTGACCGTTTCCCACACGTAGGCCAGGCCGCGGCCGGTGCCTTGTTCACCACGCGTGGTGAATCCGGGGTGGAAAATGACCGGTGCTTTTTCGGGCGTGATTTGTCCTTTGCGCGTGATGGCGACCGGTTCGAGCAAGTCGCGGGGGATGCCTTTGCCTTTGTCCGACACGTCCAGTTGGACCCATGGTTTTCCCTCGTGTTCGACCGTTTGAAGGGTCAGTTTCGGTTCGGGGTTGATGCCGGGCCGGGGGTGTTGCGTCGCGTTGACCAAGAGGTTGTCGATGGCGTCGACCAGGACGCTGGGCTTGCCCAATACCATGACGGGTTGGCGGGCCTGGATGTCCAGTTGGGTGGTCTTGGGGTCGACGAATTGCTGGACCAGTTTGCGCACGTCGAAGACTTGGTCGTTCTCGTGGGGTTTGATGTAGTCCATGCGGCGGATCAGTTGGGCCACGTGATCCGGTGCCAAACCCGCGCTTTCGATGTCAAGTGCTTTTTCCAAGTCCTTGCCCGTCAGCCCGATTGCTTGGATGACTCGGGCGTGTTCGTCCTTGATTTGGGAGATTTTTTGAAGCATCTGGTTTGCGACTGCAGGAATGCGTTGGCGCAAGGTGCGTACCGTGGGTCCATCCAATACGGCCGGTACTTGTCCGATTTCTTTGAGGTTGTAACCCAGCATCCGCATTTCTTCCAGTTGTCGCATCAATGGCTCCAGTTCGGGATGGCCTTTGGCCGGATGATGGTTGCGGAACATGCCCGCGGCCGCGATGGGAACCGTCACCCGGTTGCCGATGATGTGTTCCAGTTTTCCGATGGCTTCTTTATTTTCATCCGCTTCAACTGGATCCAAGTCGTAGCGGGGGTTGTTCGAAATTTCGGATTGGGCTGCGCCCAGCTGTCCGATTTTTTGTCGTATGTCCTCCAATTGGCGTGTCGTGGGTTCCGCAGTGCCTTGTTGTTCCAAGCGTTTGGCCGTCTCAATCAAATACGTGAAGGGATGCACGACGAATGAATCGTGCCGTCCGGCGTCCCGTCGGTTCGAGAGGCGGGTATGGCGCAGGGCGATGAGGCCGTTGGCTACGCCGTGGAATTCGCGCGCCGTCAGCGTGCCGATGTCCAGGCGGCCTTCGCGGAGGAGGTCCATCTGTTCGGGGTCGCGGTAGATCTGCTGGATGTGCCGGTGCCAGATTTTCTCAAGCGTGGTGCGGCCGGTATTAACGGCTTTATTTTCTCGCTCGTCCAGCTGGCCGATGGTGCCGAGGCTGTAGGCCCGCCAGCGGTTGTGCTGCGTGTCGCCCAGCATGGCCGCTGGAATGGCCGTCCGTTGTTGGTAGTCGTAGATGGCCTTGGCGATGGGGTGGTTGGGTTGGTGGTGGGGCAGCAGTTGGTACGGGCTCATCGGAGGTTCGGAGTCCTGGGCGATGTACGCACCGGCGTCGTGCAGGTGGGCCGCGGTTTCCAGTTGTTCGAGCTGCTCCGGAGTGAACTGTCCGGTCTTTTCGCCCAGGGTGCGGGCCAAGGTGGCAATGCGGCGGCTGTATCCTTGCCGGCCGGGTAAACGGCGTTCGAACAGGTCGACGTATTCCTTGAGGCTGTCGATGTGGCGGACGCTGGGGTCGCGGGTCTTCCAATCGTCCGTCAGCCATTTTTGGACGTAGCGTTCGCCGAGGCGGAGGAAGCGGCCGATTTGGTGGAACGTCTCGGGGTTCTTGGCTTCCTCGGAGTACATCGCTACGACGCCCATGGGGTGCAGCGGGATTTGCCCCAACGGGTGATCGGCTTGGGCTTGGTCACGGCCGGGGGCATGGATGGGAAAGTACATGCCGTTGTCTTGACGTTTTTGCGTGAGTTTTTCGATGCGCGAATCGTATTTGCGGTCGCGGTCCTGCATGAGGTAGCGCTGTTGGAAGTGGTTTTCGCCGTCGCGCCAGGTCACGGCCGTCAAGCTGAAGGGTTTGATGGGGCCTTTGCGCAATTCGTGCACGATGTGCTCGCCTTTGCCTTTTTCTTCATCGTACGCATGCCAGAACTTGAGGTCGGCGTGGTCGTAGCGGCCGTTTTCCGACGGCTGCAGTCCCAGGAATGACGCGCGGCCCTTGTCTTGGTATCCGAATTCCTTGCGCAGGAACAACAGCAGGTGCTTGACTTTTTCGCGCGCATCCAGGTGTTTTGCGTCCAGCGTGCGGAAGAAGGCGTGGATTTGGGCGTCGCGCAGCCGCGTGGTGCCGTGTCGGTCCAGGATCGGCGTCAGAAAGCCGTCAAACTGCCGTTCCAGGTCTTTTCGCCGGATGCGCGGCCCGTTGTCGATCACGGCGTGGTCTTGTTCGATGGGTTCGAATTGCTCCATCGCGGCCTTGTACTTGATCATGTTGCGCGACGTCAGTTCGGAGCCGGACCGACGGGCCCTGCCGCCGCGTCTGCGGCTTTTGCGTTCGTGCAGGCGGACGCGTTGCAGCCGCGTGGCAAACGGACCCGTTAGCAGTGCCTGGTAGATGTTGAGGTTGTTCTGGCGCGCCGCGTTCAGCATGATATTGCGGAATTTCTGGAGGTTGAACGCGCCTTCGACGATGATGGGCCGGTGGGGGTCGTTGCGGCTGGCATCCAGCATGCGTCGGGCGACTTCTTGGTAGCGTTCTTCTTTTTCCTCGTCGCTGACGAGGCGGTTGGCCGGATCGCCGCCCGGATACGGGATGTCATCCGTGCGCAGCAGGACGGGTCGGACTTTGGTCTTCTTGTAGACGCGTTCCTGGACGTATTCGCCGCCGGTGCTCTTGCCGACGCCGCCTTTTCCTTCCAGGACCAGTACGGGCGCGCTGTTGAAAAACCGCAGAGGAGCTTGGCTCATCAGTTGCTTTGGCGCTCGTTTTTATATAATTTCACCGTAAGCGCTCTATGCCGACGCCTATTGCCTCCTTTTGGTCCACGGGGCTTTACGTGGTGCTGGCTTTGTTGGCGTACGGCGTGGTGTTGGCCGCGGTCTCGTACCGCAAGAAACCCGACTTGCCGCGCGGCATCTGGGTATTGGTGCTGGCGTTGGCCGCGTTGGGTTCGTGGTTCGAGTTGTTCGGCCAGCCCCTGGCGGCATGGGTCCAACCGTATCGGTTGTTGTTGGCGTTCGTACCGTTGGTCCTGTTCCTCGTTTATTTCCGCTTTTCTGACCGGTCTATGTTTATCGCACGTTCCGATGTTCCCTCCAACGATTTTTTCCAGTACTACTTGAATCCGGATGTGATTTCGGAAATCAAGCAACGCGGCTACGTGCCCATCGGCGGCCAGCTTCGTGACGTCACCGTCTTGTTCACGGACGTGCGTAATTCGACGGGGTTGTGTTTGAATTATTCCGCCGAAACCGTCGTGCGGTCCTTGAATCTGTATTACGAAGCCGTATGTGAATCCGTCATTGCCCAAGGTGGTACGGTCGACAAATTCATGGGCGACGGCGTCATCGCATTTTTCAACGCGCCCAAGAAATTGGAGGAACACCCCCAGGCCGGTTTTGACGCCGCGCGGGATATTTTGAGGCGCATGGTGGCAGTGAACGAGAAGCTGGAATCCAAAGGCTTGCCGCGTTTGGACGTCGGCATCGGCTTGGACACTGGCATGGGCGTGGTGGGCCACGTGGGTTCACGGCATATGGTGAATTATACGGTCATCGGCGATGTGGCGAATACGGCGGCCCGGGTGCAGCAATTTGCGGCGGCCGGCCAAATCGCGATGACGGCGGCGGTCGTCCAGCGCCTTGACGAAGTGCCGAGTATGCGGCCTCAATCCGTGGACATCAAGGGGAAAGGCCGCATCAACCTATTCAAGGTGAGTGTCGAATGAAACGTTCCGTCCTGGCGTTTGATGAGACCGCGTTGCCCCGGCAGTTGGAGCCGCCGGCGCTGGTTTTTTCCGGTTTGCTGTTGGCATTGGCGTTGAGCGTGGGTTTTGACGGCTCGGCCAGTTGGGTACGGCCCGTGGCCTCTGCGTTCGTCGTGGCGTTGGCCGTGGGATTCCTCTATTCTGTGACCCGCTTCCTGGGCGCCGCCACGTCGCTGCCGTCGTTTGCCGCGCCGGTGTTGTTCGCCTCCGGTGCGGCTAGCCTCGTTTTTTTTGCTGCCGGTTTGTTGGCGTTGGCCGCGGATTCAGTCTTGCACCTTCCCGGCGTGTTCGGCGTCGTCTCGTCTTTAGCCGGGTTGTACGTCGTGGCCATGTTCGGCTGGTCCGTGGGACATGCGTCCCGGCTGACGCATGCGCGGGGCTGGCTGTTGGGAGCTTTTGCGGCCGTCCTCCTGGCCTTTGTGCAGGTTGCGTTGTCCGCGATCTAGTCCAGCGTGACGCTGAGCGCGATGCCGTTTTGCATGCTCAAAGAAACGTTTTTGCCGGTGGCATAGTCGGCGAATTCGAGAAAATCGGTGAACACGTAGTCCGGACGCGCGGCACGGATGCGCTGCGTCCGCCCCGCGTAGGCGACGCCCACGGCCGTCAGGCTCGCGGCGCGCGCGGCGGCCACGTCGTTGGGCATGTCGCCGCAATACGCGACGGCTTTGGACGGCCGCACGCCCAATTCGTGGCAGGCTTTCAGCAGTCCGTCGGGGTGGGGTTTTTGCAGTTGCACGTCGTCGGCGCCCAGGATGTTGAGATTCGTAAAGCCGTGCTGCATCATCCAGGCGTGGATGGATTCCCGCGGCGCATTGGACACTAAGTACAACGGCATCGCTGCGTCCAGGAGGGTTTGCAGGCCTTTAAGCGCCGGTTTGATGGGTTTCATTTTCTTTTGTCCTTTCGGGCCGTGGCGCAGTTCGTTGAACGTGGTTTGGGCGGCGTCCAGAAAGTCGGGCCGGCCGTGCCGTTTGGCTTGCCGGTCCATGTAGCGGAACAACACAGGCGTGTTGGCCGCGTCCTGGTGCAGGGATTCCAACGGGCGCGTGGGGTCGGTCAAGGCCAGGCATAAGAATTCAAGGAAGGCGTCCGAGTCGTTGACGAACAAGTCGGACGAACTGACGTCGGCCACGACGTTTTCCGTCACGTCCGCCACTTGCGGCAGGTGGGGTTTGAGGCTTTCCACTACGCATTGGTGGATGTAGTCGAACGGCACCGTCCTAAAGACACCGTCGACGTCGCTGAGGATAGCGTGGAATTTCAAGGCGGTATTCATGGCAAGTGATGGTATGTCGGTTCGATGTTTTTTAGGCCTTGCTCAGGCTGGTGCTTACGCGGACACCGTCGACTTTTTTTATTGTGCTGGTTTTCCCAAGCAAATGGTCGGCTACTTCTCCTACGTGACGAAAGATGGCGTATGGTCTGGATGCCGCCAATGGGGCCCATCGTCCCCGCGTCGCCACGCCGATGGCGTTGACCCCCGCTCTTTTGGCCGCTTCGATGTCGTTGGGTTGGTCGCCTACGTAGTACACGTGACTTGAGAATTGAATGCCCAGTCGTGCCAGTGCCACCTGGATGCCTTGCGGGTCGGGTTTTTGAAAGGTGACATCTTCCTTGGCCAACACTTCCACCTGCGGCAGTCCCTCTTTTTGCAGCCAATCCAATACCGGGGCTTTTGAGGAATTCGTCACAAGGCACACCGCGATACCGGCCCGCATGAGCCGACGCAGGCCTTTGATGGCCGTTCGAATGGTTCGAACGGCTTTCTGTCCCTCCGGGCCTTCGCGCAACGCGCGGTAGCGGGCGTAGGCTCGGCCCAACCGTTCCGGAATTCCGTTGGCTACCCGGCATTCATGCAAAAATTTTCGAAGTCGGTCGGTATCCTGCCGACTTCGGTGTAGACTTCTCAAGACTTGGCCGGCTTTTTTTCCTTCAAGCGCCACATGTCCGAGCAGTTCGATGAAGTCGCGGGACTCGTTGATGAACGCCGAACTGCCCCTCAGTTCCGTGATGATGCGTGCATGACGCTGCAAGCGGTGATCCGGCGCCAACTCTTGCAATGCCTCCATGTGCGCGTGGTGGATGAATTTCAGCGGCACGGTACGGAACACGCCGTCAACGTCAAACAAAACCGCCTCGGGCCGCCGATACATGAAGGGCATTTAAAGCGAGCCGCCTGATAATTATGAGCGTTCGAATCCTGAGACTCCGGAGCCCCGCCATCATGGACTTATCCCCGCCCAAAGGCATGCGCGACTTCCTTCCAGCGGATGCCCTGCGGCGGGAATGGATCGCCGACACGCTCAAAATCGCCTTCAAGCAGTACGGTTTCGTGCCGCTGGAAACGCCGGTAGCCGAGCGTTTCGACGTGCTGTCCAGCAAGTTCGCCGGCGGCGAGGAAATCTTGAAGGAGACGTATCGCTTCCAAGACCAGGGAAAACGTGAGTTGGGCCTGCGGTACGACTTGACCGTGCCGCTGGCGCGCGTCTTTGCCGGCAACGCGCAACTGGCCAAGCCGTTCAAACGCTACCAGATTGCGCCGGTCTTCCGCGACGGCCCGTTGAAGAAAGGCCGCTACCGCGAGTTCGTGCAGTGCGACGTTGACACGCTCGGCGTGCCTGGAGTGTTGGCCGAAGCGGAACTGCTGGCTCTTGGCTCACAGGCCTTCCAGGCGTTGGGTTTGGCCGTGCAATTCAAAGTCAACAACCGTAAACTGCTCAACGGCCTGCTGGAAGACGCCGGCGTGCCCAAGGAAAAACAAGCCGGCGCACTGTTATCGCTGGACAAACTTGAAAAAATCGGCTCCTCTGCGGTTTTGATCGAGCTGGAAAAAGAGCGTGGAGTTCCAATATCGACGGGGAAAAAGCTCTTGAAGTTATTTGATGCGATTGACTCCAGTCCGAAGGCTTTGACGACCTTGGCCAAGTCCATGAAGTCGACCGAAGGAAAAGACGGTGTGCAGGAGTTGCAGCAGCTTTTTGACTTATTGGCGGCCTTTGGGATGCAAAACGCGCATTTTGTGCCTTCCCTGTCGCGCGGTTTGAATTATTACACTGGAACCGTATACGAGGCCTTCCTTCCGGGAAGCGTCATCACGTCTTCGCTTGCCGCCGGTGGTCGGTACGACAAGATGGTGGGTGACTTTTCCGGCAAGAGCGAGCCGGTCCCCGCCGTCGGCATCTCGTTTGGCCTGGACGTCATTGGGGATGCGTTGATTGAGAAAGAACAACCCGGTTCTTCAACTTCTTCCCGTGTTGGGGCTAAAGTCTTCGTAATGCCCGTGGGCGAGACTCAAGGCGCCTGCATCAAGGTCAGCCAACACCTCCGCCAATCCGGCGTGTCCGTGTTGATGGACTTGACTGGCCGAGGGGTCAGCAAGAACCTGCAGTGGGCGTCGAAGCAAGGCATTGCGTTTGCCATCATCGTGGGCGAATCTGAAATCAAGGAAGGCAAATACACCCTGCGGGATTTGGCTTCGGGTGTGGAAAATCGTTTGACGTTTCCAGAGTTAAAGGCCCGCTTGATGGAATGAACTTGTGATGGCCAAAACGGTCCCGATTGAGCGGACGTATCGTCTGGGTGCTCTTCGTCGGTCGCTTCGAAGGGTTTACGGCCGCCACACCGATGCGGTCATTTCGCTGTTGGGAAACCGTATGCATCCTGCCGTGCTTTCGGCCGCTTTAAGAGGCGACTTGTTGGAGGCGCACGCCTTGCAGAAGGTCCGGTCGTCTTTTGTCGATTCGGTTTTGTCCAAACATGCGTCCGCAACGGAGAAACTGGGTTGGGCTGGCTTTGTGAACCGACCCAAATGGATGTCCCGGCCGTTCCGAAGTCGTTCTTCAAAAAAACCCGAACTCACGTTCATGGTCCGGCCTCAATGGAATACTTCGGAGGAGTTGTTTGCCCATGGCGGGGATACTTCCATCCTGCCGTTTTTTTCCGCCACGTTTCTATCCAACCCTCGTCTGGCTAAAATGGGCATTGGGGTCCCCAACGCGCTTTACGTATGGAATTTGCAGCGCGGCACCGGTGGCCGTCGGGGAAGCGAGTTATTAGAAATGCATGAGGAGCTGGGTCGGGCACCCGATGCAAAAGAAGTGCGCCAGGCGGACGGGGCCAGCCACTTGACGATGGATGAACTTGAAGCATTAGCGATGCGTCGCAAATTGCGGATGATTTGCGTGTCCATCGGTAACACTCCTGCGGAGGCCAACCTATCGGACCGGCCCATTCACGTCGAATTGCTTCATGATTACGGCCGGTTGCTTCAACAGCACGGCTACCGACTGATCGAGATACCCCACCTCTGGCCAGGCTTGAAGTGGCAGTTGATTTGGGTAAAGTCTTTGCCTGTCCCTGGCGCCCCTAAACGTGCCAACCTGACTGGGGCGCTCAAAGGCCTTCGGATGAAATTGCGCCGGCAACTTAATCGGTTTTCTCGAACGCAACGCTGAACGGCACGCCTTCCACCTTCTCTTCATGGGTTCACGCGGTTGTTTGTTTCCGCCGTTTCCTTCGCCAAACCACGTTGGTGTTGACGTCCGGCGCATACAGCGGATTTCCTCGGGTGGGCGTCTTGACGCGTTTGGATTGTTCCAGCGGCCGCATGACGCCCCATTGCGGGTCCAAGCGGTGCCATGTGCCGTCGAGGCAGGCATGGGCCCAAACGTGTTTGCCGGACAGGTTGTTGATACCGCCCCGAACGTAGTGTGCTTCGATTCCGGCTTCCTGCAGGCTTTGCACCAGCATGGCCACTTTGTGGCGGCAGACGTCGTCGCCCGTGGCGATGATGCTGCCGGCGCCTAGGAACGCTTTGGCCGGCGGTTCTTCCTTTGCTCCTCCTTTTTCCTTGAACGTGTCCATCAGGATGTGTGCCATTTGCTTTTGGGTGAAGTTCATCGGGTGCACGGCCAGTTGCCGTGCGCCGCTGGAATACGGCAGCGTGTTCCTGGATTCTTTCTTGACTTTGAGGTATTCGCGGTCGTGCGTGGACGGCCGATCGATGTCGAACCGGCTTCCCGGCAGCAAGTCGCCGTGGAAAAGGTAGCCGACGTTGGTCTTTTGTTCGTGCGTCTTGCGGCTCGGCGCATCATACGGCCGCACGTGCGCTTCGCGTTCGGCCAGGTAGTTCAGCAACGGCGCTTGGCGGAAGAACGGTTTGCGTTCATCCGGTTTCAACGCACGGATGAAGTCGTTTTGGCGGCGGACGATGGACAACGGGTCGGAAAAGTAGCGCTCCAAGTACCGTGCGAGGCGCTCTTGCGTCAGATGCGTGGCGTTGACCCGGTGGGCATCCGGTGCTTCCAGAATGCACGCCGCGGCCAGACGCCTCTGATGGTCCGACAGGGCGGGAAGCAGTTGGCGTGCCAGTTCCCGGATTAGATTCACCTTTGGGTCTTTTGGAATGCGAAGCTGAATGTGAGGTCTTCTGCTTTCGCGTCGATTGCCTGTTTTTCATTCACGAATTCGACGCTTGAGGCTGTGACGGCGTCTTTCAAGGATTCCGCGTTCTTCTGCAGGAATTCTAGAAACGCCGCGTCCGGCACGTGCAGCTGCAAGTCGATGGCGTCCTTGACGTGGTAACCGGCGGTCTTACGCTGTGACTGGATGGCGCGCGTCAATTCGCGGAAACGGGCGAGGTTAGTGAGTTTCTCGTCGCGCGTCGTGTCAAGGTATACGGCGGCGTCCTTGAATCCGGCCAGTTCCTTCTTGACCATGGATGCGGCGTCTTCCGGCGCGTGTTGGTAGTATGTGACCTGCAGCGCGTTGAGGCTTTCAAGCAGGATTTTCTGCAAGCCAACGACGGCTTTTTCCACGGTCGCATCGCCGGTCACGAGGATTTGCTTGACGGGCCAGCGCAGCTTGATGTCGGCGTCCTTGCGCGCGGCATTCGCGCTTTCGGTGATGGCTACGGCGGCGGCCATGAGGCGCTCCAGTTCGGTATTGGATTGGCCTTCGGTGGCCGTGGGATAGTCCTGGTGGTGAACGCTTCCTTGGTTTCCCAACTGATGCCACACGTATTCGCTCAAAAAAGGCGTGATCGGTGCATACAGCAAAGCCAACTGCGTCAAGACATGGTGCATGGTGTGGAAGACTTGGCTGGCCGATTCGTCGTTTGCGCCCGCGCGGTCACGGATGAGTTTGATGTACCAGCGGGAGAAGTCGTTCACCGCGAAATCGACCAATTTTCGGCCCACGTGGTGGAATTCGAACGATTCGTAATGGTGTAGTACTTCCGCGGTCACCGTGTTGAGGCGGGAGACGAGCCAGGCGTCTTCCGGTGCCGACAAACCGGGTTTTTGGGGTTGGTAGCCCTCGGGCTTGTAGGCGTTGTAGAATGCCAACGCGTTCCAGACGATGTTGAGCGCCTTGTACACTTCTTTTGCCGATGTGAACGAGAACTTCTGCACGTCCCACGGCGCGATGTCCCAACAATAGTAAAGGCGCATGACGTCGCCGCCCAACTGCTTGAGCGCGTCTTGGGCCCACACGACGTTGCCGACGGACTTGCTCATCTTGTCGCCCTTCTCGTCGACGACCCAGCCCATCATCGAGACGTTCTTGTAGGCCGGTTTGTCAAACGCGGCCATGGCGGTGAACAATTGGACGTAGAACCAACCGCGGACTTGGTCTTGCGATTCGACCACCAAGTCCGAAAGGCCGTTTTCCTCTAGCCGCCGGTCGAACCATTCCTTGTTCTGGAACGGATAGCCCAGGCTTGCCCACGAGGCGATGGAGGAGTCGAACCAGACGTTGAAGATGTCCTTGATGCGGTGCATGGCCTTGCCGCACTCGCATTTCAGCTCGATGGAGTCCACGGTGTGCCGGTGCAAGTCGTCCAGTTCCCCGATGGGCTTGGTGGCATTTTCCTTCAGCTCTTGGACCGAACCGACGACTTTCTTGCGCCCGCAATCATGGCAGGTCCAGATGGGGATGGGAATGCCCCAGAAGCGCTGTTGGGAGATGCACCAATCGGTGGCGTCGGCCAGCCAGTTGTTCAACGCGTCCTTGCCGAATTCGGGCATCCAGTGCACGGCTTGGTTTGCGGCCATCATCTTTTCCTTGATGGGTTCGATCGAGAGGTACCATTGACGAGAGACGCGGAAGACCAACGGGTTCTTGCAGCGCCAGCACAGCGGATAGCTGTGCGTCAAAGTTCCGGCGTGAAGTAGGCTGCTTTGGGACTTGAGCCGCTCCAAGACGTCGGTGTTGGCTTTCTTGAAGAATTGGCCTTGCAGGAAGGACACGTCGGCGGTAAAACAGCCTTTCTCGTTGACCGGTGACAACACGGGCAACTTGTAGTGCTTGCCGAAGAAGTGGTCCGTCTGGCCGTGGCCCGGCGCCGTATGCACCAACCCCGTGCCGTCCTCGACCGTGACGAAGTGCTGGTATTCCTCCTCCATCTTCTGACCCGTCTGGTGCTTCTTGTACTGCTTCTTGGCCATCAACGGGATGCTCAAGTAGACGCGGTACGCCCGGTCGTCTTTTTGGGCGGTTTGGACTTGTTCGCAATCGATGATGGGTTCGTACTTCAGGCCGTCAAGGGCCGTTCCGGGAAACTTTTCCAAGATGGTGTAATCGGCGATGCCGCAGGCCTCCTTCAGGACCGCATCGGCGCGTTTTTCGGCCAGGATGTAGATGTCTTCGCCGACTTGCACTTTGAGGTAGGACTCCGAACCGGCCGCGCCGATGGCAACATTGGAAGGAAGCGTCCAAGGCGTGGTGGTCCAGACCAGCAGGTATTCGTTTTGCGTGCCGTGCACCTTGAACTTGAGGTACACGGAGGGGTCCGTCACGTCCTTGTATGAATCCGATACTTCGTAGCCGGACAAGGCCGTCTCGCAGTGGGGACACCAGTGGATGCTCTTGTTGCCTTCCACCAACAACCCTTTTTCGTGCAAACGCTTGAGGGTCCACCACGCGGATTCGATGTAGTACGGCTTGTACGTGAAGTAGGGTTCGAAATAGCCGCGCCAAGCCCCCAGTCCGTCGTAAACGGAGAGCCATATTTTCTCGTTGTTGATGACTTTCTGCAGGCACAACGCATCGAACTTGTCAATGCCCATTTTTTCGACGTCCTGCTTACTCTGGACACCCAACTCTTTTTCGACCATGACTTCGACGGGCAGGCCGTGGCAGTCAAAACCGGCTTGGATCTTGGCGTCGTACCCCTGCATGTAGCGGAGGCGCGTCCAGATGTCTTTGCAGGTCGTGGCCTTGACGTGTCCCACGTGGGGCGAGGCGTTGACGTACGGCGGGCCGTCCAACAGGTAGAAGGTCTTTGCGCCGGAGCGGTGGGCTGAAAGGTTCTGGGGAATCTGGTTTTCCTGCCAGTAGCGGCGGATTTCGGCTTCCAACTCGTGCGGGTCGTACTTGTCGAACGTCTTCATCGGGAAATCGGCTCCGGTATAGCAAAACCGCTTTTGGCGGCAAGATGAGATGGAAAATCGATTTATTAACGTTAAGCTCCCTATTGGCAGTTGCGTCCGCAGATACAAAAACATATCCGGACGTTTTTTTCCCATGCCCAAGGCCCTTGCATGGTTTTGGGACATTGCGTCGGAGTTTTTTCCATCATGGCCTTGAAGAACAAGAAATCCGAGAACTTCACCGAGTGGTACCTCGAACTGGTGGAAGCCGCCGAACTGATGGACTACTCGCCCATCCAAGGCTGCATGACCATCCGGCCCCGCGCCTACGCCATCTGGGAAACCTACCAAGGCCTGCTGAACCAGAAGATGCGCGCCGACGGCGTTTCGAACGCGTATTTCCCGATGTTCATTCCCGAGTCCTTCCTGGTAAAGGAAGCGGCGCACTTCGAAGGCTTTGCACCCGAAGTGGCCTGGGTCACCAAAGGCGGCAACGAAGAACTTTCCGAAAAACTCGCCGTGCGCCCGACGTCGGAGACCATCATGTACCACCACTTCGCCAAATGGGTGCACAGTTGGCGCGACTTGCCCTTGAAGGTCAACCAGTGGTGCAACGTCATCCGCTGGGACACCAAGACGCTCAAGCCGTTCCTCCGCACGCGCGAATTCCTCTGGCAGGAAGGCCACACGGCGCATGCATCCGAAAATGAAGCCGACGAGATGACGTTGCGGGCGCTTCATTGGTACCGCGAGTTGTGCGAGAACTACTTAGCCATTCCCGTCCTGCTGGGACGCAAGAGCGAAGGCGAGAAGTTTCCCGGAGCCAAATACACGACGACCATCGAAGCGTTGATGCCGGACGGCAAGGCCCTGCAATGCGGCACGTCCCACCAATTGGGCCAGAACTTCGCCAAGATGTTCGAAGTCAAATTCAAATCCGCCGAAGAAACCGAGCAATACGTCTTCCAGACCAGTTGGGGCACGTCCACGCGGTTGCTGGGCGCGTTGTTCATGCTGCACTCGGACGACCGCGGCTTGGTCTTGCCACCTCGCGTGGCGCCGCTACACGTTGTCATCGTGCCCATTGCCAAGGAACAAAACGACCGCGGCATGGTCCTTGCGGCTGCCAACCGCGTGCGTGAGGCGTTGTTGGAAGCAAAATTGGCCGTTCACATCGACGAGCGGACCGAGCGCAGCCCGGGCTACAAGTTCAACGAGTGGGAACTCAAAGGCATCCCCGTGCGCATCGAAATCGGCATGCGCGACTTGGCTGAACAAAGTGTGACCGTGGTGCGCCGCGACAACGGGCAGAAAGAATCGCTCATGGAAAACCAACTGACCCTCAAGATTCCCGCGCTTCTGGAAGAAATCCAGAAATCGCTGTTCGAGAAAGCGAAAAACCATCTGAAGGCCAACTTGCGGCCCGCGTCGTCCGTCCCGCAGCTCAACCAAATCCTGGAAGAACAAAAAGGATTCGTCTTTGCCGGCTGGTGTGCCGATCCGCGGTGCGAGGAAGCCATCAAGGAAGAAACCGGCGCCACCATCCGGCTCATACCCTTCGAAGACGCCCCGGCAGGCGCGTGCATCATGTGCGGAAAAGAATCCAAAGCCACCGCCTTTTTTGCCCGTAGCTATTAGCGGTCGTTGAGCTCCAAAGGGCGGCGACTCCCATGCTGGTTTTTACCTGGTTCGAATACGCGGTAGCCTCGACGCTGTTCACCGCCGCGTTCTGGCTGCTCTGCCGCCGGCTGCTCAAAGACGAGGCGGACCACGAAATCTTCGCCATCTTCATGCAGTTGGTGCCCATCGTCTTTTGGCTCCCCCTTCTGGCGTTTGAACCCGTGCAGCTGCCCGCCGCCGACATCGGCTGGCTTTTCCTCCTCCTGGCCGGTGGTGCGTGGGCGTTGCAGCAAGTGTTGGCGTTCAAGAGCCTGCGCTTCACCGCCGCTTCGATTCGCGAGCCCATCTACCAGACCAAATTGCTGTGGGCGGCGCTGTTCGCGTTCATTTTTGTGGCAGAAGGCTTCACGTCGTCCAAATGGGTCGGCTTCGTATTCCTCCTGGCCGGCGCGTTGGTCATCGCCTACCGCCATCCGCCGGGTGAATCGTCACGCACCGGCCTCATCCTAGTCGTGTCCAGCGCCTCTTTGACGGGCTTGGCGTACGTCCTGGACAAGCTGGCCTTGTCGCATTTCAGCGTGACGCTCTACGCCATCTTCGTATCGGTGTTGTCCGGCGGTTTCATCGCGCTGCACGCGGCCCGCCACGGTCTGCTCAAGCGGCTGGGACTTTTCGGCCGCCGCCACGTCAAGACCATCCTGTTGGCGTCCGTGATGGGCGCAGTTTCATACTGGCTGCAAATCAAGGCCGTTTCGTTAGGCCCAGTGGGTACCATCGCGGCGTTGCTGGAATTGTCGATGGTGTTCACCACGTTGGGCGGCATCGTGTTGCTGCAGGAGCGCCAAGCCGTGGGCCGAAAAATCGTGGGCATCGCTTTAGCCGTGATCGGCGCGTTGGTGCTGCGCGGCCTCTTCTTGGTTTGATTCCATTAGACGTTCAGGACACGCGCGGGTTTCGTTCAACCGATGAGCATGATTCCAACGCCGATGACGCTGACCAATCCGGCGAAAAAGAGTGTCAGCGTCTTTTGGTTGCTCTTGAGCGTTTGACCGCCGGCGTTCAAGGTATCCAAGGCGACGAATTGGCCGAAGCCGCGGAAAAACCAGCCTTGCGCCGACGCCTTCTGGCCTACCATGGCCTTGGCTTTGGTCACCGCGAAGAACAAGTCGCCCAAGAGGGGAATGGCGTGTTGGTAGTCCAAATAGATCAAGCCCGTCTTATCCTGGAACATGAAATCTTCCGACAACGCGTAACCCGGCACGCCGCGGCCGATCAATTCGCCGTCCAGCTTGCAGGGCTTGCCGCGCACCGGGGAGGCGTACACGTCCGCCATGAGTTGGTCAACGGTGACGCCTTGCAGGCTTTGGGCCGAGGGGAAGCGGTACAGGCCCGCGCCAATCAAGCCAAGGCCGCCGACCAGTAAGCCAAGGCCTACGGCCATGCCAAAAGAGCCCGTGAACATGCCTGCGACGAACGCAAAGAAGCCCAGGACGATTCCGGCTTTGGACACCAGCCAATCCGTGATGAACTCTTTGTAGTGGCGGTCCTTGTCAAAGGCGAAATTCTTCGCCGCGGCGACGTCAAACAGCGGCTTTTTCTCGCCGTCCAACAACGCCTGGATGCGTTTGCCCGTCAAGGGGTGGCTCGAGCTCAACTCCAGCCAGAACGCCCACAGGTTGTGAAAATCATAGACCATGGCGGATACGACGGTGTTGCGGTCGCCGTTCTGGATGTAGTCCGAGCCGACGAGGCCGAAGTTCTTCGCGTTCTTATGGTCGAAGATACCCAGCGTCCGCGTGCCTTCCATGAGGTTCTTGGTCTTCTCGGAGTCCTTCGCCGAGACGATTCCATAGGCAATCTTTACCAATGCCGATGCCAGGTAATTTCCTGAGCCCGTTTTTTCCTTGGCGTACTCGTCCGCCCAGTACTCGCGCGTGCGGCTGAGGTACAACAGGATATAGGTGCCGATGTAGTATAGGATTAGGGAAATGATGCCGATGATTGCTAGGTATCCGGATCCCTTGCTGTCTGAGTCGTCGGAACCGCGCGTGAAGACGCGGCCGATGGTGTACAGCGCCGTGAGGATGAACGACGCCAACGTCATGACGATGAAGTCGCGGTGCACGATGTGGCCTAATTCGTGCGCCAAGACAGCTTTCTGCTCGTTTTTTTCCAAGAGCTTGGTGATGCCGCGGGTGAAGATGATGCGGGCGTTCCAATAATCCGATCCGTACGTAAATGCCTGCGGGTTGTCGTCCTCGATGATGGCGATGCGCGGGGCGCTGATTTTCTCGTTCTTGCAGATTTCGAATATGAAGTCGGACAGCTCGGGATATTGCTGGATGAATTCCTCCTCTTTGAGGAATTTGGCGCCGTACAGCCAGCCGTACATCCAGTCGTTGATTTTCGGTCCGATGCGCCAGACCAATATGAACAGCACGGCTTCCAAAATCAGAAGGCCGCCCAAGCCAAATGCGCCATACAAATCGCCGAACCAAAAGACGAGTGCGGAAATGATGAACAAAAACAGGCCCAACAGGCTCAGTGAAAGAATCGATGCCAATGCGACGCGAACCATGTACTGCTTCCTCCAAAAGACGGTGAAACAACAACGGGCCGACCGGTTTTAAAGCTTGTTTTCAGCGCGTCTTTTGCCGAGGTGGTGTCGAACGTAAAAAGGAAAAAAGGCTCTTGGCCGCAAACTAAAAATGCGGGGCGATTGCAGCGGCAAGACGGTACGGTCCGGCTTACTCGTCGTCTTCGTCGTCCGGCTCGGGCACGCCTTGCGGCTGCGGCGCCGGCCGGCGGTTCCAGGGAAACGGCGGCGTCCATGGGTCAAATCGATGGCGTGAAATCATGGGGTGGCAAAGTATTGGACGCCCTATATTAATGCTTTCTGGTTTCTTCAGGCGGTTTTGGACGAAAAAGGACCCCTTCGGAGCGGGGGCCAACGGATGGATCCGGTTGCTTGTACCGTGGGCCAGTAAGGCCGCCGCTTCAGGGGCGACGCTGGGTTGTCTGCCTTACTTGAATCCAATCCAGTCGAAGTAGACCAGGGCGCCGGCGCCGAACAGCGCGCCGCCAATCAACAGCTCGCCGACCATCGCTAGGCTTGCGCCCAGGACGATCATGCCGATGTCTAGGTAGTAATATCCTCGGGGTCCTTGCATGGGAGTGGTTCACCCAACGGCCCGAATCATTCGGGTCGTTGCAGGAACCATGATGCGGAATCCGGATTTAAGGCATGAACCTTCCGGACGCCATAGGGTTAGCTTTATCTGCCTTGTTTCTGGGCCCGTCGCCATCCGCGGGTTTTAAAAGCCGGTGGCGAATCCGCCCATGCCGAAGTGGATGGCCGCACCCAATAGGATCAAGGCGCCGCCGTTGACCGCGTCGCCGCTGAGGACCATGATAGTTCCCAGGGCCATCATGACCATTTCGGCGTAAAAGATGTCGCTGTGTCCACGCATGCGGCCCATGGTCGAAGGTCAACCCTTTGGCGTAGTCTTGGCTTTGGCGGCGGTTCTTTGTTCCGCACGCTGCGGTTTGACTCCGTGCAGATACAGGCCTGCAACCAGGACGATGTAGGCGAAATAGGAAACGGCCTCCAGTTCGAACGGGTCGCCATTGTAGCCGAACAAGGCCTTGGCGAATGTGCCGATGGTGCTTTTCTCGTCCAGGATGTTGTTGGTATTCCATACTTTGCCGTACGGCGTCGGCAGGACGCCGGCTTCCTGGAACTCATGCACGCCGTGGGCGGTCAAGCCGGCGGCAAACAGGATAAGCAGGATGCTGGTCACGTTGAAGATCGTCTTGAGCTGGAAGCGCAGGGCCGTCTTGAAGATCAGAAAACCGATGAGGATGGCCGAAGCCACTCCGAGGCCGGAAAGCAAAAGCGACGCGTTGCCTTCCGCGGCGAACAGCGTGGCGCCCATGAATAACACGGTTTCAACGCCTTCGCGGTAGACGGCGAAGAACGACATCGCCGCCAAACCGAGGCCTTTGCCTGTCGCCAGGTGCTCGTTGACCTTGTGCTCGATCCGCTGGGTGAACTGCGTCTGCGTCGCCATCCAGAAGATGACGTACGTCAGCACGGCCGCGGCCGCCAGCATGGTCACGCCTTCGAAAAGCTTTTCCGTGTTGCCCGTGAATCCGCCTGCGATCCCATTGAACAGGACGGCTGTAACGAGGCTGGCAAGGACGGCAAGGCCGGCGCCTGCCAGCACGTGGCCGTTGAGGTGGCGGTTATCCGTCTTGTATAGGTATGCCAGGATGATGCCGATGATGAGGGATGCTTCCAACGTCTCGCGGAACGGAATCAGGAATGCACTAACCATATGGCTCGGACTTAACCATTGTTAAGAACATTTAAAAGTATAACGACGTTACAGTGTTACTGGCGTTGTAAACGCTGTTTGGGTAATAGGTGGTTGGGATGGTTCGGTATTCGACGGAATCGGTCTTACAGGCATTGCGCGCCGTCCTGGCTAAGGAATTGGTCCTCGGACGCGGTTTCTCACGCGCCCGCGCCGCCCGCCTGCTCCAAGTGACGGCCCCAGCCGTGTCCCAATACGTGTCCGGCAAACGCGGCGGCGCATTGGTGGCAACGATCGAACATGACAAAACCCACATGCAGCACGTCCGCCAACTGGTGCAGGACGCATTGGCCGCGCCGGCGGACCGGCCCGGACGCGTGGGCAGCTTGCTTTTGAAAGCGGCCGAGAAATTGGCCGGCCGCCTTTCGGCTTCCGGCTCCCATTCGGCGAAGCCCGAGCCGTTGGCGAACGAGCACCTCCGCCGCCAGAGCCTGCAACTGTTGCGGGCCCGTCTCGAGGAAGAACACCAGGCCGCTGCCGGATGCCTCAAATTTGCACAAGGCTGCGAGGACGAACGCATCGCGGCTATGTTCCGCCAGATTGCGTCAGACAGCCTGCGCCATGCCGACACCATGGCCCTGCTGATCAACTATGTCGAGCATCCGGAAACCCTTCAGAACGTCCGTCTGCCGGCGAAAGGTGCCATCCGCAACATGATTGAGTTGGAAGAAGCCGCCGACAACGATGCCGACATTGGTCCTTTAAAGGCCCGATTAGGCCCCGCTGCGCGCCTCCTCATCGAGTCAGTGGATGCCGATGAACGCAAGCACGTCCTTCTGCTCAAGGGATTGCTGACGCTGATCGAGGAGCAGGAAAAGCTGCCGACGCGCTGATCAGGCCGCCGCCAAGACGGCTACAAAACATCCGCACAGCACCAAAAACGCGCTTTCCCCGAATGTCCCGCGGTACCACGCGTACAGGCCCAGGACGGCGGCCAATACCGCCGCCGGCAATGCGAAAGGCATTGTGGCGCCCACGGCGGTCATGACGGCCATCGGTACCGTGAAACCCACGCCGATGCCTTGAACGAACGCATGGCCTGCGTAGTCCGCCGCCGGAAACTCCAGCACGCCCACGAATACAAAGAACGCAATGGACCAAAACGGCCACGATTCGTCTGCCGTCGCGTCCAACGGATCGATGCTCATGGAATTGTTAGCGACCTGACGGCTTAAGGGGCCGTGCGGTGGATTTTCCACCCCCGCGCTTTAAAGCCTCCGCCGCCGATGCTTTTACCAATGGACCGGACCGTCGGACTGCACGCCTTGGCCCGCCTCGGCCTCAGTACGCCCGAAGCCCACGTCTACGCCGCCTTGACCCACTTGCACCACGCGTCGGCCGACCAACTGGCCAAAGCCACGTCCATGCACCGGCGCAACGTCTACGACGCTACGGCCGGCCTCTTGAAAAAGGGCCTGGTCAATGCCGTGTTCGTCGATGGCAAGAAGCAACTGGCCACCACCGGCATGGCGCGCCTGGAAGCCTGGATTTCCGAAAACCGCACCAATGCTGAAGCATTCCTGTTGCATGAGGAAGGCCGCGCCTCAGAGGCGGCCGCCGAGCCCCGCGTCCAGGTGTTCAACGGCATCGAAGGCGTCAAGGCCATCTGGGCCGACAAGCTGCGCGAGAAAAAACCCATTTATTGGTACGCCGGCGCCATGCAAGGTGCACGGCACTACGTCAAAAACTATTACCCCTTGTGGGATGCCAAGCGCGTCAAACTCGGCCTTCCCATCAAGATGATCTTTATCGACGTGCCCGGCGTGAAGGCCTTCTTGAAGGACGAGCCGTTGTTCGAAGGCCGCAGCATCCCGCCCGAGATGTACTCCAATGCCGCATGGTGGCTCTACGGCAACAAGATGGCCATCGTGTTCTGGCGCGACGACCCGTTCGGCATTCTCATCGAGGACGCGGATCTGGCCAGGACCTACCTGAATTTCTTCAACCAGGCATGGAAAAGCGCCAAGCCCCAGATAAAAAATCCGGCAAACAAAACCAAGTCAAAAAAGATATGGTCGTCCACGAAAATAAGACGACGAACCCGCCGTGGATGACTATCTAGCACAGCACAAATTGCCGCGGCGATTTGTGTGGCATCACAAGTTCGTAGGAACTTGTGTGGCCTTGCGGAAGCTTCCGCAAGACCTTACAAGTCGGAAAAACTTGTAAGAAACGGCGTGAACGTTTTCAGAGGCTTCCGCGGTTTGCTATAAAACGATGACGTTATTTTATCAGAACAAAAAAGCCTTTTGACTTTTCAAGTTTCCGGGATCAATCCGAGCGAGCTTTTTTTGATGCAAATTTTTCCGGTTGCGCCAACTTTTCCCTTACAAACACAACGCCATTGACGTTTTAGGGTCCGAATCCCCTTTTCTTCAATTCGGCTTCCGCCGACGTTGCGTCCTTGAACACGATGCCCTGGATGCCCAGTTTCTTTGCGGCGTCCACGTTTTCCGACAAGTCGTCCAGAAAGACCGTGCATTGCGGATCCGCGTTGAGGTCCTTCAGCACGATTTCGAACAGCTTGGTGTCCGGCTTCTTGATTTTGAACTGGCCCGAGTAATACACGTAATCGTACGTGTGCGCGAAATCCCACTTGCGCGACCACATGCCGAACAACTCCGGCCCCATGTTCGTCAACGCGGCCACCTTGTACTTCTTTCGCAGCCGTTGAATCAAATCACGCGTGCCTTCGACTTCCGTAAGCGCCTCGAGGTTCATGTCGCCCGTGATATACACGCCGTGGATGTCGAAGATCACGGTCTTTTTGACGACGTACTTCTTGACGAACGGCCGCGCCACCGAAGCGACCAGGTAGCCGATGACGGCCAACAGGAGGCCCGACAAGATGTCGCCGGATGCCAACGGCAACAGCAGCAACGCGGCCACGACGGTCAGTAAGATGTGGACCCAATCCACGAACGGGCTCCAAACGCGGGATTTCATCGGCAACAATGAGGCCGGCCGACTTTTTTAAGCCGTCTTGGTAACGCTGACTCCCGCCATCAACCGCGACCGGGTCCATCCGGATAAAAATCGATTCTCGGATCCCACACCTTGCGCCAATACGCTTTCTGCGCTTTGGCGGTTTTGGGGTGCCGCCACGTGTTCCAACCATCCTGCAACGATTTGCCCTTGGCCGCGTCCAACAGCTTGCGCGTCGGCTTCCAATCCAGGCCCAACACATCGCACAACGGTTTGAAAATGAAGCAGCGAATCCAAATGCTTTTTTTGATGAGGTCCGCTTCAGACAACGCCAAAACTTCCCTCCACTGCCGGCTGCCATTTTCCGCCAAGTTCTGCATCATGCTTTGGATTTCGCTCAAGTCATCCAACGCTTTTCCGTCTTTTTCCAGGCGCCACGCCTTCAAGCCGTTGATTGGATCACCGGTGTAGTTACCATGGCAGGCAATCAGCGTGGTCGAAAACGAGACGTCTTGATATATGCAATACAATCGGAGGTGATCAGCTGGGGCCTTGAATCCGGGCCACAGTGGCGACGGCGATAAGTGGCGCATTTCTTTGACCACGAGGATGCGGTTGTCGTCGAGTGGATACGGGCCATAGTTTTCGATTCCGTTACCCATGTAATAGTCGAGGTACAACGTGGTGGCTAGGTTGTACGCCGAGTTGTACAGCCTTCCCAGCGTTCGTGCGGCTTCCGGCGTGCCTTTCTGAAATTCCTTTGCTTTAACCGCGTCAAGATCCATTTTAGGCCGCGTGGAGCCACGGATTCCAAATAAATCGCCCGGTTGCATCTGTGCCTTAAGCATTTGGTAAAAGAAATTCGCAAATTCCATCCTTTTTTCATTGGACCATCGTGCGACTTTCATGTCTTCCAATGTAAACAACAAGTGCTCCCGACATAAATCCGGTGGAAAAAAATGGGAAATTTTAGCGTAGGGCACTTGCTTTGTTTTCTGGGCTTCAATGATTTTCGAAAACCACTCAAGCCATGCCTCGGCAAATAGCGGTTGTGTGTGCCGCCAAGACGTGGGCGAAATGGTCGAAAGGTCCATTTGCCCCAATGACCGTTGCAAGGATTCAAGGTATTCGTCCAACCATCCGAACGCTTCCTCTTCCTCTGCTGTGTTGAGCTTAGGCAAGAAAGACCTCTCCGGTTTTTCCATTGACGAGGACCTCCTGGCCGTCTTTCAATTTCGTGGTGGCGTTCTTGCAAGCCACGACGCATGGAATGCCCATTTCTCGGGAAAGGATGGAAGGATGCGACGTCATTCCGCCGATGTCGCACACGATGGCCGCCGCGCGGTTCATCATCAACACCATCGTCGGGTCGGTGATGCGCGTCACCAGGATTTCGCCTTCCAAAAAACGGCTTTCGTCTTCTGGGCCGGAAACGATTCGGACTTTTCCTTTGGCTTGGCCTGGAGATGTGCCCAAGCCGGAGAAAAGTTTTTTCATATAGTATGTCACGGCTCGCTGTTTTTTAATGCTCTTTTGCTGTTTCTTTTTTTGCCTTCGAGTTTTATCGTTGCTTCTTTTTGTCTGACTTGCGGTCCCACAACGTGCCTTCCAACGCGCCCATGAAACGGTAGTACGCGCCGCGGAGGCCTTCGTACCGGTTTTTGGCGCGGGAATTGAGCATCTGGGCCACGCGGCCTTTCTCGACTTCGATGGACGCCGACTTGGACATCTCGAACACTTGCGACGGATAGATGCTGCGATGGCCGCTGACCAGGAAACTGATGACACACGCCGTGGTGGCGTACGTCGCGATCTCGGGCCCGAACAATTCGATGGACATGATGCTGGCCGAAATCGGCGTGTTCGACGCGCCGGACAGCACGGCGACGAAGCCCAACGCCGCAAACAACGGCAGGCTCAATTGGAAGAATTGGGCAAACACGCTGCCGGTCGCCGAGCCTAAGAAGAACAGCGGACTCAGCACGCCGCCGCTGCCGCCGGATCCCAGCGTGATGGCCGTGAATACGGGTTTAAGCACCACGTCGGCTAGACTTGCCGGCGCGCCGCCCAGCATGGCATCAATGGAGTCCGCACCCAAGCTGAGGTATTTGGGTGAAAACGCCAAGGCCAACACGATCAGGATGACGCCGGCGCCGGCGGCCTTGACCAATGGATTGATGCGGAGGCGGGCGGAAAACCGGTGGCCCAACTGCACGATCTCGATGAGCCAGATGGAAGCGATGCCGAAGATCACGCCGGCCAATGCGGCGTAACCCAACAGCGTCACGTCCAGCGTGGGACTGAGTTCCATCGGGTGGCGGAAAAAGTGGATGCCGAAGTTGGACGTCGTGCCGTACGCCACGATGCCAGCCACCAAGCTGGGCAGCAACACGTCGTACAAGAGGCCGCCGACCACGAGCACTTCCACCCCGAAGATGGCGCCGGCAATCGGCGTGCCGAATACCGCGGCAAAGCCCGCGGAAATGCCGCAGATGACCAGTTTCTTGCGGTCATATGGGTCAAAACGCGCCAATTGAGCGAATGCCGATGCCAACGCCGCACCGGCCTGCGCTGCCGGGCCTTCGCGTCCGGCCGACCCGCCGAACGTCACGGTGATGATAGAAGCCAACAGCTTGACCGGCGCGATGCGGGGATCGATTCGGCCTTCCTGCTCGTGCACCGCCTCGATGATGCGTTCGGTCCCATGTCCGCTGGCCTGCGGCGCGACTTTCTGGATGAAAATCCAGGTAAACACCAATGCGACCGGCAACAACAGGAAATAATATGCGTATTGCTGCACGTAGGCCATGGATGTCTCGAGGGCCTTGAGGAACAGCGTGGTGGACGAGCCGACGATAAGGCCAATGAGGGCCGCCAGGAAAATCCATTTGGCCACGCTGAAAATTAGGATGGTCTGTTCGGTAATCCGTCGCAAATCCCTTAATCCCTCGGAAACATGAACTGGATTTCTTTTTCCAGCGGCACGCTTATAGTGGGCCAAGAATGTTTTCCGGACTGGGTTACTTGGCACACTAGACTGCAATCCTTGACTCTTTCATTGTGAAATTTCTCAAGGATTGCTGTAGGTTTGCGCCCTTTATTGGCTTTTCTTTCCCGGCATTCCCGTATGACGGAGAATGGCTTTGACTTCGTCATCCGTGACTTCCCGAAAATCCCGGTAAAATTGCCCCACGGCCACGAACTCCGGGCTTTCTTGCAGGCAGACCCACTCGTCCACCTTTTCTTTCAGCCGTGTCGCCGTATCGGTGGGCGCACATGCCACGGCGGCCACGATGCGGGCCGGTTTCTGGCCTTTGAGCCATTGCAACGCGGCTTCGAACGACGCGCCCGTCGCGACGCCGTCGTCCGCTACGATGGCAGTCTTGCCTGAAAGCGCCGGCATGTCAGAAAACCCGAAAGCTTGTTTTCGTTGCCGCACTTCCTCCACTTTTTGCTTGAGTTTGGCTTGCACCCATTCCGGATCCGGCTGCAGGACTCTCATGGCTTCTTCATTCCACACCGGTTTTTCGTCCACGCTGACGGCTCCCAGCGCCAGTTCCTCGTTGCCGGGCGCGCCGATCTTGCGCACGATTAGAACCGAAAAAGGCGCTTGCAAGGCATCGGCAATGGGTTCGGCTACTACCACGCCACCGCGCGGAATGCCCAGCACGACGGTCTTTGGGTCTTTAAGGTGGGCTAGGCGTAGGGCCAGTTGACGTCCTGCATCCAGGCGGTCTTGGAACATGGCTACCAAATGTCTTATTGGAAAAAGAAAAAAATAAGGACGCCGGTCAGCGCCGGACTCAGTCGCGAACGACGATGGGCTCGCGCGACGCTGGACACGAGGGGGCCTGGTAATATAGTGTGCCTTTGACCGTCATGCCCCCGTTGTCGCCTTTGCCGCCGTAGAAATCGGCATAGCTGCCCTTTACGGTCAATGTGTCTCCGGTAATGGTCACGCCGTTGGGTGCATTGTCGCCAGTGCCATCGTGCGACATGGGGCAGTT